>JGI24158J21664_10013294_pt1 | contig 10870 bp, 8 predicted proteins | sample Ectturendosymbi3_FD_21664 | JGI IMG/M metagenome (IMG submission 21664)
CCCACAGATTCTTTAAGGTTTTGAAGCTGGTTTGAAGCTTTTCCTTATTTGCACATTAGAAAGGCCTATGTGGCCCTTTTAAAGCAGAGTACCTACACATAGCAGTGGCGCATGGGGCCCCTTTGAAAGGAGAGTACATACACATTGCAGTTGCTGTTGAGGACCCCTTAAAAGCAAGGCACTTACATATTACAGTTGATGTTGGGGGTTCCTTTGAAAGCAGAGTACTACTGGGGCCTTTTTGAAATCAGAGTACTTACGCATTACAAAAGCTATTGGGGGCCGTTTTGAAAGCAACACATTACAGTTGCTGTTGGAGGTCCTTTTGAAAGCAGAGTACCTACACATTACAGTTGCTATTGGGTCCCCTTTGAAATCAGAGTACTTACGCATTACAAACGATGTTGGGGGCCCCTTTGAAATCAGCGTAGGCTACTTACACATTACAGTTGTTGTTGGGGGCCCCTTTGAAAGCAAGACATTTACACATTACAGTTGCTGTTGTGGGCCATTTTGAAAGCAAGGCACTTACATATTACTGTTGGTGTTGGTGGCCCCTTTGAAAGCAGAGTGCTTACGCATTGCAGTTACTACCGGGGACCCCTTTGAAATCAGAATACTTACGCATTACAGTAGCTGTTGGTAACCCCTTCGAAAGCAGAATACTTTGTACATTACGGTTGCTGTTGTTGGCCCCTTTGAAATCAGAGTACTTACACATTACAGTTCCTACTGGGGGCCCCTTTGATAGCAGAGTGCTTACTTATGATCAGCTTCGGAGTATATTGTATGAGTAAATAATACGTTTTTCACCAAAACTGAGGAAAATTTACGCGCGAAACAACTCTAGGGGCGCCCTAAAAAGGGAGGAGCCGAGGCAAGTGCCCCGCTCGCCTCCCCTTAAACACACCACTGACCACGACTGCCGCAGTGAACACCAACTTTCGCAGTAAAGTGAACGATGAAACANAGTCATCTCCTGCAAACTGAGGTATTTTTGCCTATTCTGTTGTATTAATTTATAATTAGTCTGTTTGCAGGCCATGGGCGAGCGTATATAGTATACAAACGAAAACAAGGTTGCACCACACATCAAATCCTTATTCTAATCGTTTGCTGATAACCAGGAGCGTAGAAGCCCAATTGGACCCAAGGGGGTCATGCTCCCCAAATTTCTAGCATATCTTGTCATTTTGTGCTTTGAAAGGTGGTGTCCCAAACAAAATATACTGTTGCTCGCTAAAGTTAAAAGATTTGGCCGGCAAAAAAATGTTGGTCTGGCTACGCCACTGCCTTCAACAAAAAGTGCAGGTTTTGTTCCAACGTTTTTACGTTCTATTATTTTGTGCGCCACGCTACACGGTAAAGGCGGGGAAGGCCTTAACTCCTGCCTTCCTAGCGAAAGCCTTGTGAGCATACCGACCTTCGGGAGATGCCGCAAAATATGCACTACCCCGCAGTAAACACACCATCAGGAAAGGTTTTCAACAGTGATCGCTTGCCCATGACAGCCTAGAACACTGTGACTAAAAGTTCCCAACCTTCGTTAGAAGACTGCTCTCTGAGCAAGCTGCAGCTTCCTTTCATTACTAAACTGCCTATCTGTGTGCATTGCACTGTCTGCAGGTCGCGGAAGGAAGGAGCCAGTGACGAATCCATCCGGTTAGTGCAAACTACTTCGCGGAATTATATGAGTTCGGCGAACTGGCTTAGTGTATAGGATCGGTTGGCCGCCAGAATATACAGTGGTTGTAAGCAGGCCTGTAACCAGCTTGGGACACTAGGGGGGTCGAAACATTTTCTGAGAGGGGCCTAAATTTTTTAACTATGTCCAATAGTTTTAAACTATGTCCAACACATTTTTCCAGTGGAGTGAAAAGTTTTTCAAGGGCCTGGTTATAAGTAGAGCTGAGTGCGCAACTTATAGCCTGTAGTATATGTTTCATCAGGAATTACGACTGTAATCGTGTTAGCAGATAGTGAGGAACGGTTTTGTGAAGTTGACCTGTCGCCGACCAGCAAGGTTAATGGCAACACTGTAACGATCACCGAGGTCTGTTGCATCCCACCCGGTAAGTGACTTAGTGCACATCGCGCATTTCAAGTCGAGTAGACGTGTTACCATGTGAACCGTAGGCGGTCGAGTAGGCGTGTTACCATGTGAACCGCCCTTACTTTCGCGATACATTTGCATATAGGCTACTGTAATTTTTATTATTAGACTGCACTGAAATACAACTAATGGTACGGTTCGCCAGGATCGGTAAGTCAAGAAATGTTTTATGCTTGTGAACAACAGTATGTTATTTTATCTAGGCCTAAGCTAGAAATCTGCCCAGGCTGGCCCATGAGGTTTTACCATGAAAACGTTTCAAAGATTTTTATTCAAGCGTATAGTTGGTAGACCTAAACCTAATCAAATTTTTCTCTTATTGTTGTAAATCTAGATTTTATAGTCTCAGTATAGTAGGGTAATGCCCCAAAATTGATCTGAGTCTCTGCTGTGGTAAATTACACGAATGATATAACTTACAATTAACAGTGATGATCTGCAAAAATTATTAAGTCTTATCATTCCAAGATTGTAAATACTAAAAAGAATTGTATTAAATAATTTTGAAATAATTACATTAATCAGTGAATACTACCAGTTAAAGGCTTACACATTTAAATATTCTCACCACAAAAAGACCTCATTAGTATCAGGCCTTGAGACTGCTATTATCTTATGTTATTTGTAATAAGACTTACTAAATCATAAGACTTAATAATTTCTATTCTGTTGACAGCGAAATGAGACAGGTAAAAACGCGAGTATTTTATTGCAAGTCAAGTGATGTTGTTCAAACTTTTTAAATACATGGCCCGCGTGTGGATTGCGCAAATACTCGTTGCTTTCTATGCTACCATTTGCGACTTTCGCACTGGTATCTCGTATTTTTTATTTTATGGTATAGCTGTTAACGGAACAAGGTCCTAGCTGTTGTTGCGCCCATGATTGTAACGGACAGGGAAAGTAGGGAATAACGGCGATTCCCAAGAAAGCGATAGTCGTGTTTTATGAAAGTTAAAATGTTATCATTTCCTATTGCTGTCAGTGGTGCAAAGACAGCAAGAAGTTTTTCAAAAGTGAGTTTCAAGTGTTCAGACAAAAAAGGAGTCGCCTTGCAGTTGGAAAGGAACCTGCTAATCTTATGATGATAATTCATTTGATTGGCTTCCCTTTCAGCTCATGGAATGTCACTCCTTTGGTCAAGACGTGGCTTGGAATAAACCACTTTGCTGATGATAACAGGTTTTCAAGAAAAAGAAAGATAATGACATTGACGACAGTGAAGTCGCTATTTGGAAATATTTAAAGAAATATACTACAAAATTTATGCTAAAAGATTCGAATGACGAGAGAGAGGTTAATTGTCTTTTCTTTTAATAAAGAATTGGTTTATTATATTTGCTTTCATAGAATAACTGCAGTTAGTGCCAATACAGCAAACTCTACATTAAAGTATTTTTATTTTTAACCTCTACGGTTTGCACATAATCATAAAGTCAATAAACAGTAAGAAACCTATAATTTAAAATAACACTGATGATGACTGAAAAAACACAAGCAAGAATGTATAAAGCGGTGCATAGAACTACCTTTATGTTATTAGGTTATTAGCATATTGCTTATATGTTCTAGTAAAATAAATATTCTTCACTATAATTACATGATATTTTATTTGGGAAATAAGTATAATTGATCAATTAATTTGCTGGAATCCAAGATCAGCGCTTGAACCTAAGTAGAGAAATTTGAGATGCTTATTGTGACGTAACCGGCTGAGAAATTATTGAATGCCACCACTGGATGTCGCCTACTCTGGCATTTTCAGGCTTCCTCGCTTCTTTGTCAAAAGATGCTAAGTCCTCATTTGGCCCTAGGAGCAATTTGAGTTTGAGACCCTGTATTAGTCAAGCTTGATCAAAGTAGTGTGGTTTACCAGTTGCTCATGATTAATCAACCGTTGTGTACATGCGTGTCGGAAAGATTTTTTCCAGGGAGGACATTAGTGGATTTTTCCAGGGGAAGCCAAGAATTTTACTAGGAGAGGCTAAAAATGATGAAATTTCATTTTTCCCACTCGAAACTAAGAAAACAACCTTTTTTTGCTAAAAATGTAATTGGGAAATGTCAAATTTTTAAATCTAGGGAGGGACCAAGGACCCCTTCTGCCCCCCCCCCCTTCCGACGCCCATGGTTGTGTATAGTGTAAATGCTGGAGAATTAATATCATGGCTGACATTTACGTGGTTATCACATTAACGTTTTCATCAATGATTTCCCATTATCTTGCTTCCCAGTAAAAAAAGTTTTATCAAATAATCAGAATCCAAACTGTACGTAGTCTGAAAGTGTTACAACTTTCATCTGATTTTGATTGCCACCCTATCTTTAAGTAAATTTTAAATCATTCAACTGCAACGGGAAGACTCAGCAGCAAAATCTAACATAGAAAGATGCTTTTAACTTGGAAGTACTGAGGGCATTGACACTGCCATTACTTACAGATAGCTTGCAATCTGCTTAATCAATAAAGCGCATGTGACTAAAATGAAAAAAACTGAATCCTATACCAGTCGATTGGATTTTGTTATTTAAACACTCGTGGATTTAAAAAAAAAACTTCAACCGCTTACGTTGGAATGGCTAGATCAACGGTTTCCAAACATTTTTCAGCACGACCCAAATCTGAGTTTGGTGAACACGCCTCAAACAACGTATTAAAAATAATGATTGTGTAAGTGATTTTGGCAGAAAGTTGCTAAGTTGTAACGTTGAAAACACATGACACAAACGCGGTTTGGATCACCTCGGCGCGACCCATTTTTTGACCCTTCGCGGCCCTTGTTTCGGTTTCGACCCATACTTTGGGATCCACTGGGCTACACCAACCTACCAACCGCTGTGTTAAGCTGCGGCGACAAGTATTTGTTAACTTCACTGCTGAGTCGTGGTAAAAATTGATTGTGGCTTCGTTTTCACAAAACCACAACCATTTTCACACTTTGTGTAGACTGGCCAAAGTCAAACATATGCAAGTTTGTTTAGAGGACATGCGTAACTTTCGCATTTCATAGCGTTTAATGACATAAAGTCCAAACATTTTTCAAACGCGTTGAGGGCCTCTGGCCTACGTTATCAGCTGCATACGTCAACCAGTCGCTNAAGAGTTGAATAAGATTCATGTCTTGTATGGGTGCAAGTTTTGTAGTCCAACTTCGGGAGTCGTTGNCTTAAAGCAAAGTCGTTATANAAAAACGTAATTGCAATGGTGGCAACGATGACTTCTTGCTCAACTGCAACACGGCTGCAAGAGCGGATCTTGCACTTGCAGCATCGGGATTTTCACAAGCGCTGTCGAAAGAAAGTTTTACGAGCAAATCGTGACTTTGATCCAAAGTAGAAGCCTGGAACTTCACTAAAAACAAACTTTTAGAACTTGTCAATTCAATGAAGATAGACTTCTATTTGCAAGGTTAAATCTGGACGTAATTGTTCAGAAAAAGGCACCAGAAAAATGCACCTTTTATTGATGATGCTTTAAAAACAAGGGGCATTAAATATTCATATGTTGAAACGTGGTTGTTGTTTGCCCCCCCCCCTATCAAAATTTAAAAGATTTGGCCGGCAAAAAAATTTTGGTCTGGCTACGCCACTTCCTGGCTGTTTCAGTGCTTGTTGGCTGTTTCACCTTTGTCGGTTGTTTCAGTGCTCGTTCTCTATTGTCTGCGCATACCAAGCAACACCTACCTCTCAGCATTTTTAATGATTGTTTTCTTTGACTAATCTCTGTGATACGAAACATGAGATGAGCCAAACTCGTAAAATCACTTCATTTAACTATGCAACACAAGGTCAAAATATGCAGTAGTTTCTCGATACACGTCTTTTGCATCAGTCTGTGTCGGTCGCTAAACTTCACGTGAGAAGTTGCACAACAGCGAAACTGCTGTCTTCTTCCCGGTGTTTCCCCGTAAGACATGTACGGTATTTGGTTTCCTATCCAATGGCATCAGTGTCTCATATTACCTTGCTTCCCTGACGATGTGATATTCGAAGGTTGATTCCTCAGTTTGCATCAATCTAATTTTTGATTTTCAGTCTTTAGCTCGGTGCTGCTCTTGGAAGCAGTGCTGTTGTTACAGCTGTCACTTGTCTATTTCGATCTGTACCGATTTTTCAGGCACAATTGCTTGCAACTTTTCTGGTATGTCATTTTGCTTGGAGCACCATTTTGGCTTGCAGTATCTTAATTGTAATTCATGGGCGGATCCAGGGGGGGCGATTGGGGCGATCGCCCCAGCCCCCAAGACATACGAAGTGACTTTATTCACCATGATTTTGCACAATTCGGAAAACAGCATTCGTGAATCGCGATATACAGCCGTTGTCCGTCCATTGTTTGGTCACAGAGGTGTTGTGAAATATACTTTATCTCTCTTACAGTAGTGAACCCGTCAGTGTTCGTTGCCAGTTGGGCGGGTTTCTCGCGCAATTGGGCTGGTTTTGTCGTTGCGTTGCGGGAAATTCTTTGCTGTTGCGGATTGCATATTTTGGGCTCGTTTTATCAAAGTGCATGCGATTTTTTGGGCTGTTTTTGCGAAAGATTTTTCTATCAAAGAGTATAGTTTTTGTCAAATTTGCTGAGGTAGTGAGATTTGTTTTGACTTAAGTAATGTGATCGCCGGTGTGTTTAGTTCGTTTCTGTTCTCTTGATGCAAGATCCAATAGATCAAGCCTCGAGATCACGTGATCGTGTGTGTGTGATCGCATGGTCAACAGTGTTGATCTCATTCTGACTTAAGTTTGTGGACCAGGACATGGTTTGCTGTAGTCACATCATAAAGTTCATTTCTGTAGTTGGTGATCGATACTACGAGCAAAGCTTATACGCATGCAAGACGTAGTCACAATAGTCAGTTGCCACAGGAAAAACAGCCACAGCACAACTCGCTATGTTCGTTTGTGCGGAGAGAGTGGCGGTATTACTACCCTATGCATTTGCTGCAGACGGGAGAGCGTTACAAAATTTAGTTAAGCAGCAGTGTACAAGTACCAGAGTTTGATGAAGGATTTGATGTAAGGGAGTGGTTCTTAACCTTTCTTCTACCACGCCTCACTGAAGTAATTGTCCTTTGCTTCAAGCCCTCGGGCCCTGACTTCAAATCAGCTGTAAAAACAAATTATTTATTGGTAAATTTATGGATCAAACTTTCCACGTTGTAGGGCGCAAAAGGGCTTGCGCCTCCCTGGAAATTTATTGACGCCCCCGTGGGGGGCGCGACCCCAGTTAAGAATCACTGACGTAAAGCTTTGGGTAAATTCGCCTAGTCAAACAAGCGATGCGCCTATTGCGAAAAGTAAGAAATGGATCTCAAGTTGAACGGCTGGATACAAAAAACACTTACAGATAAAAAAAAAGCTTGTTCTAGATACTGCTGATGTGAAATAAGAGCACATTACAATGATTTAAATTTTAAAGAATCATTATACAACTACTAAACACATTAAAAAATGCGGCTCCATTTTCATCTATGCATAGTCTGTTTGATGCTGGCTAGCCTATATCAGGGTCGTAATAGCCTATATGATATTTAAAAGCACTAGTGTTTCTGTATGCTTTTGGGGAATCAGCCGACTGGGCTCTGCTTTCATCGTTTTGCGATGATTTAAACTTGCACATATCCATATTCAAGCATGTACACTCCACGATGCTTACTCCCACCGCAGCGTTTAAAGCGAGCTCGTAGCGGTTTAAATGCGTACCCCAGAGAATAGCTGACCACGCATGGTTTGCTAAATTTGTCTAGCGTTGTTAGTCATTTCATCACGAGTTAGATTTTAGTTGGAGAAGATTTCAGCCATTGGCGTTAACTAGTTAGATGTTTCAGTCATTTATTTATTTGAGTAAACGTCTTTCCAATTTTATAACCACTTTGAGTAACCGCTTTTCTTATTTTATAAGTCACAGTTTCCTTTGGTCACAACTGGTGTTTTTGATGTCAGTCAATTTGTTAAGCTGTTATGCTTTCTGAGCTTGTGTTATGATTAGGGCAACCAAAAGTCAATAAAGTCAAAAATTTTCTGCCGTTTTGAAAGTTCGTGAAACGCCCACAAACCAAATTTCACGCTGATACTATGAGGGAATCGCAAGTTATTAGGTCAAAAAAAAATCAAAATTCATCCTTAGGTCAAAATTTATCGTTAGGTCAAAATTTTCTTGCAGCAGAGTTTTTTTCTCTTCATCGATACTTTATTGAAACTGCAACAACAGATATTGATGTGCTTTTGCAAGTTTAGTTGCATTTCTGTAGTAATAGTGGGTTTGTTGCGACTTCTGGCGTAATAATGCTGTTTTGCCCCCTACTGGACGATTGAATAGTATGTAGCATAGGCATGGTGTGGCAAGAAACGTGGTCTTACAGTACTTGGTTTGGTAAATGCTCAATCCATTATGCATATAACGTTTCAACTTTATGATGTTCTCAGGTTTGTCTCCACTGTAGTTATATACTTATGAATATATCATCCCCAAAGTTAAACAACCAAATACTTTCAAATTTCGAATCATAGAGTGCATGAATATGCTTCTGGGTTAACCTCAACACCTAAGGCTGAATTATTTTGCAGTTGCAAACGTAGAAAATTTATAGGTCAAAACAAAGTCAAAATTTGTAAATTATAAAGTCAAAATTTTAAGTTTTTAGGTCAAAAAATTGGTTGCCCTAGTTATGATATTTTGATTGTACTGTAGTCTTGAATTTTGTTATTTTTCTCTGCTGTTAGTTTAGTCTTTCAGCTTTTCACCCGTAAGTTTTGCTTGCAATTTTCAGGACTAAGGATGCGTAATTTTACGTGAAATCTATCTCCTATTTTAAAAGTTTGCTGATAGATTTCTTGCTCCAACCCATCGTGGAGAGCGTATATATGATAATGTTAAATCTGCAGCTTTATCCTACAAATCGGCATCGCTGCGCATATAGCTTGCCATTCTAGTATAAATGATGTAAGCCTACATCACCTTAAAATAATTACTAAGCAGTATATCAGATCAAACATATTCTATCTTATAGTTTGTCGAATTGAAGTTGTATTTTCAAATTGCAAAAGATAAAGAAAACGAAGTTTTTTCTCTTTATTCCTTAAAGCACGTGCTTGATATACTGTAGCATGCACCTGGGTTTGCTGTTAGCATTTCATTTCGATTGCCATGTGTACAGCTTGATTGTCATCACAATGTTACTAGATGTTGTTATTTTGTATGTGCGAGATTGCTTTGCAAGAAAGTTAAGTTTTGTGTTGCACAGACTGCACCTGCAATAAGATAATGGTGGTTACTTTCACTACAAACTGCTAGTTTCATCGCAAATTTTGGGCTTTAATTTGGGCTAGTTTGGAGTTATTTGGGCTGGTTTTGGGTTTGTTTTATAAGGACAACGGGCTGTATTTTAACCAGCACCTGGCAACGCTGGAACCCGTAGTGAGACTTGAATACCAAATATTACTGAAATAGCCCCCACTAGCCTTACTGGCCGGATCCACCCCTGTTGTAATTGATTCATGTTAAGACGTTAAGAGATCCCAAAAGTAGTTGAAAACTTGTTATGTTAAAAACTACGACAGCAACATGAGGGGCGAGACCTGGAGAGGTGANAATGAGCAGGACAAACGTCCATTGGTCGTCAACGTGATTGAAGCANAAAAGATGATCGGCTTTTTTCTACCAACTATCTTCTCCGGGGGGTACCCTTCATGGTTCTAGGCATTGAAAAATATTTAAAAATGTTTTTTATTTCTCAAGAAAATATTGTCCAAAGAAAGTTATTTTTCTTTTCGGACATGGCGATTTGGGGAAACTCCAACCGACTTCGTCATAGTGGCAATTTATAGTTGACGGAGACAAAAACTCGTTCAACAGATTTCAACAGCACGCCTTGCCCGTCTGAACGCCGCTATTCAGACTGCAGTNGGTGCATCCANATGGGGCGCCTTTCGTAAAATATTGTATCTCACAGATTTAGCANAAAAACTGCTATCTCTGCGCATATTTAGCTATCTCTGCGCGCATTTAGCTATCTCTGTGCAGAGATAGCTATCTCTGCATGCATTTAGCTATCTCTGCGCAGAGATAGCTATCTCTGCACGCATTTAGCTGACTCTGCGCAGAGATAGCTATCTCTATGCGGATTTAGCTATCTCTGTGCAGAGATAGCTATCTCTGCACGCATTTAGCTATCCATGCACATATATAGCTAAATCTGCATACATATATAGTGCTGAAGTATGTCAGAGGAAAACATGGTATCCTGTCTGAAGAAAAACTTGGTGTTCTGTTTCAGTAATCCAGACAAAAGCTAGGCTACTGCATGGCATGAATTCCCTTGCGTCATATAAATCTAGGTGGTTTCAGGTCTAAATTATACTGGTTTGATAATAACATTGGTTTGTGCAGATGATGGGCTACAGTAAACTTGTGGTGGTGGACTCAGTGTTAGTGCCATTTTTTGCTGAATATTTCAAAGAGGATCTCGTCAAGTCTGACCATTCCAACTGTTCTTACCAGGCGCAGCTCACCGCCTCTCAGCACCTTCAGGTGCACAAAGAGAATGCTCTCACAGAAAGAGCACAATGAAAGTGAAGTGCTCGCTTGGAGACGAGCAACGTTTTGTAAAGAGAATAACGCTGTCATAGAAAAAGCACATCGAAAGGAACTGCTCGGTTAAGCATTCTTACCCGAAAATAACGTTGGCAACACACATCACTTTAGTAGCATTATCACAGTAAGCCCTACTGCTTCGAGAATCAAAGAAACGAAGGATGCAT
>JGI24158J21664_10013295_pt1 | contig 10870 bp, 4 predicted proteins | sample Ectturendosymbi3_FD_21664 | JGI IMG/M metagenome (IMG submission 21664)
TTGTCGTTTTTGTTTTGGCTTTTTTTTCGCCCAATCGCAAAAGTGACGGCTGGGCGAACTGACGGCTAGCTTTACTCTGGTGATGATGATGACCATGGTTGCATGTTGTGCTGCAAATCATTTTTTGTAGTGAGATGGGATGGAAAGGTTTGGGTTTAGTATGTTACTAGCAAGCAGCTAGTGCAGTCTAGTCTCGCGCACATTCGTCGTGGATGCAGGCATATNGTTAGTGTCACCTTACGGGCGGCAGACGAATTGTTTTCAAAAATGGTAGTCCTTCAAAAAAGGAGGCAGTCATCATATTTATGGTGGACCTTTCTACAAATTGTGTAATTCTCCATTGTCCCTAGAAAGCACAACTTGAAAAAGCATGGAAAGATGGAAAAATTCCAAATATGTCCAGTGTTGGTGTTTTTTTGAAACAGCTACTGTTTGGCTAATTATCTTTAATTTTTGCTCCTTTCGGAACAGTTTTTGGCTAATTTAAGTTTGAATGATCTGACAAGCCTGCTCTCATATATCTTGTGATCAAAGTTACTAGTTAGAATTGGAGTGACTTTCATTGTTTATATGTGTAGCCTATTGTGTAGTCCAGTGCTAATGATTTGCTTGTGCTGTATACTGTACCTGGTAATTTTTCTGGTTTGATATTTTACACAACATAACTGAGCTTCTCATTGCGTTTGCTGCAAATCGTGCTTACCTACAGTATAAGTTAACTTTCAATTAATTTCCAAGCTATATTTTTGTTTTTTAATCTTTGAGTTGGATTATAATGTATTACATATAGCCTAATAACAGTGATAGGATTTTGGATTTAAACAGGATTTAAGATTTAAAACTATTACTTTTTGGATTTTGAAATAAAATTGTTGGATCGGATTGAGATTTGAAAAACATAAATCTGTTCATCTTTGGGAACATGCGATATGGTATAGAACAGGCCTACACAACTCAGAAATCTTGAAGGATCACATTATCAACATAAATTTGTCATGGGCAGCAAAAGTTTATTTCATTTCGATGTACAGATTTTGTTATGGAAGAAATTCTGAAACAACAATTACTTATTCAAGGTCAAGCTTTTACGGTCAAGCTAATGTCACTTCTCTCACCTATATACAATGTGCATAAATAGCTGAGTAGCTCATTCATCTGTATATCCCTCAACTCTTCATGCATTGCTTGGATGACACTAAACGGAGGGCCGGCGGGCCGGGCGGGCTGGAGAGCCGTGTTCCCAATTGAAAAACATGAATTTTTGGCGGGCTGCACTAAAGGGCGGGCCGGCGAGCTGCACATTAGGGCGGCCTGCACAACAGAGCGAGCCGAAGGGCTGCACTAAAGGGTGTGCTGCACAAGGTGGGCCGGAGGGCTGCACAAAGCGAGTCGGAGGGCTACACATCAGGGCGGGCTGCACAACAGAGCGGGCTGGAGGGCTGCACATCAGGACAGGCTGCACAATAGGGCGGGCCGGCGGGCTGCACATAAATACGTACCGGCGGGCTGCACATAAATACGTGCCGGCGAACGGTCCTCCAGCCCGCCCGGCCTGCCGGCCCTCCGTTTAGTGTCATCCCATTGCGTGCCCACCATCTGTGATTTTTCAGTAATTATTGTTTGTTTTGTTGTTCACATTTTTCTTACATATTGTGTTATTCTTTTGCTTATGTCTCGATTTTCATGAAATTATCTGAAATTTTTTTGGAAAAGTCTCAGCGACAAAAGGCTGATGTGTATTCTTGTTGATCTTAATTGCCTCCAAGTCCATGCAGTGCTTGCAGACATCTGAGTTATGGTTATTGGGTTAGCTGATCACTGAGTTAAAGCTTCACCTGCTGTCATTTTTGTGCCGTAGTTATATTGTTGTAGGTATTTTAATATTTCAGATTTTTGTTATTTGTTGTATGCAAGTTTATTCCAGCCCATCATTGTCTATATTTGTCATGGTAGCAAATACGGAAGAATGGTTGTGCTTGTGGTAGCCCACACAAAGTAAATATCTGATTCTTTTTACTTTGTTTAGGCTACTAATTAATACTATTACAAATAATCATCACAGTAATTTTTGTGTGTTTCTGCTTTGGCACACACAGGTGTCCATGTAGATATTTATTCCTATTTTTGCCAACTAAAATATAATGCTGCAAATTGCAAACCATTGGCTTAATTTGTCCATGAGGTTCATTTTGGATTGTATGGATTATTACATAATGTTTATTTTTAGCAAGATTGATTACTATGCTCCAGGTATGATTTTCTTTGATTTTTTTCTGTTAATGTTTTTGAAGTTGTGACCTGTCTGATGCTTTTTGGTCATTTTTGATCATCATTGTATTGGTTATTGTTATCAGTATCAGTATTCCATGCTGATCTCACTTCATTGTTATTCTGAAATAGTAAGGTAGGGTTCTTCACCTAAAGGTGAATGTTGTGCTCCTGATATTTTTCTATGATCCAATTTAATTTGTATTTGCAATCTCTTTACAAATCTAGAATAATATGATAGGCTTGTATATTCTAACAAACATGTATATTATATGCCATGTTCTGAATATCTTTAAACAAAGTTACTAATTCTTTATGTAGATTAAATGAATCACTCACCAGTGATCAGGAAACCTACATTTTAAAACTTCTCATACAATAACAAAATGTTTACTTAAAGGTAGACCTAGCACATGTCTCAGTTTGGCCGGGATTGTCCCGGTTCAAACGTGTGTCCCGTCCCCGTTGGCAAAATGTCCTGGAATTTCACTTCAGTGAAATTTTCAAAATGAACTCTAGCTTGATGATGCATTGTTATGAAATAATTCCGCTCAATGGCCATTTGTAAAATTGGGGGATTATTGTTGCATCATTTTTCCATTGCCTTCGGTGGAACTACAACAACTGCTGCAGTTAGAAGCTGCCATTTTATATGCTTTGAGAAGGCAGGATAACGTTCAGTTAGTTGCTAAGCTCAGGCCTTTGGCAGCTCGTCAGGTCATTTCATTCATGGTTTTGAATATGTCCTGGTTTAAGCCTAAGAAATTATGGTAAGTCTACTTAAAGGTCCATTTTTGATAACATTTGGGTATGCCCAACATGACGATACAGGATTACTTTACTCATTTAACAGTTTGGCGTCCAGCTACTTTTGAGGATTTTTGAAAGAAAACACCTAAACGCATGTTTGCGTGGGAATATCTCTTACTGTATGGGTTACGGACCTGGTCGAAGCGTCAAATGATTCAGCAAGTCTTCTAGTCTGCACTGGAAAAAAATTTTTTTGCTTGGGGGTGCAGGTTTTTTGTCAGTGATGTCATAAGTAGAGGACTTTTAGGCCACCATGGCCCACTTTGCCTGGCCCTGGGCGCCAACTGTTAAGCGGTAGTATTTCGCTAAAGTTTTTACTAGAAACTAGGCTACAATCAGAGTCTTTTGATACTTTCGATGACCTGCTGGGGTTTCAGGTTTAAAAGTTTTGATCTGAGTTAGTAAAAATATTTGACTAATTAGCTAATTAGATAATTAATTTGATTAACTTTTGATCAAGAAACACTAGAAACTTGATCAAAGGCTCAAAAGACTCAGACTCGAGCCTAGTTTCCAATTAAAACTTCAGCAAAACACTTTGGCCTAGTGGTTGGGCGTTAGGTCAGGCAACATGACCCAAAATGACCCCAAAACTATTTCACTTATGAAGTCAGTCACAACAAATCTGCACCCCGCAACCAAATAATTTTTTCGAGTGCAATCTAGAAGACTGGCCGATCCGTTTGAGCCTTTGAACAGCTCTCTAGCGCAATCGTCGGCGGAGCTAGGGCGTTGGTAAGGCAACCGAAAACTGCTGTTTTTTAGACCGAAATCGAAGTACGAATATATCGTACACCGGCTCTCAGAGTGTTAAGCGGAGTTTCAATAATTTTTTGAATTTTCCTTGATATTTCAGTCAGTATACCAGGGTTGATGTAATTGAACCCAACCCAAAAAAAACCACCCGTTGTTTTTTAAAAAGCCCACTCAAAAAAACCCACTCATTACTTTTCCTTTGAAAAATCTGCTATGAGGTAAAAAGTAAAATCAGCAGCAAACTTGTACAGTTAACTATAAATTTTTTTTAATCAAACAAAATGAACAACAATGTAATTTGACTGAACTTGAAAAAAAGAGAATAATTTGAACAGTTTGAACAAATTCTACTGGTTATCTTCTTCAGCTATATGAAATCGGTATATTTTAAACAATTTTTCTGTCTTCTTTGCATCCAAACTGTTTCCGATGTTGCACCATAACAAATCATGTGTTGAAAAAATACACTAGATGCTGAACTAGCAGGGCATGCACATAAACAGACTTCCCATTTTTCGAGTCTCAGTCTCGAAGGTTTGAAGTCTTGTCTTGGTCTCGATCACAAGTACATTCACTTGAGGCTTTGAGTACTGCAAGAATACAGCTTACTAAAGCTTTTGTAATCAAAATGTTTTTGGTCTGCTGTGTTTGCAGATAAGAAACAACCAAAGCAGGTAGGAAAAATGCCAGAAATTCGATTAAATTGCAACTTCATAGTCATGACAATATTTTTTGAAAATTTGTAGAAAAATATCGGCATAATCCACAAATTTTCGAGTCTCGTATTTTTCGATGAGGTGTTGGTCTCGAAGGTTTGACTAAGTCTAGGTCTCGATGTTTAGGTCTCGACTACATCACTGATGTTAGGTTCTTGCATCGTTGTCAACTGACTCCCACCTCTGACCAATCTTATCTCTTCACATGTAATTTTGTGACCTACATGTGTAGATATCCCAGATTTCAATTCCAAAGATGGTTTTGCATTTGTGTGTAAATTATGTCTCCGTCTTTTTTGATAAAAGCTTCAGTTATGCTAAATTTGAAGCCTGGAAAATCCTTTTGCCTTGTATTCTGAATACCAAAATAATCACAATCCAATCTATGCAAAAGCTGTCTAATCATGGCAAACAAATCAACAAGATGGAAATATGAACTATCGTAATACTGCATTCATCTTAGCCCAATTCTGGAATATGATATGCTTCAATTTCTCGCTCTTTCACAGTGGAAAGCTTGGGACTCTTCACTGTTTCTGTTTGAATCACTGTTGCAAACATTCTAACTGCGAAATGTAATGTCACAAGTGTCTTCTTTGAATCAGATGAATTGTTGTAAAGTCGTTTCTTGTAGGTATAATATAGTATGGATCCCCATTATTGTCGTACTACTTACTATTATCACTTTCACATTCTGGAAACCTTACTGTCCAGTCACTTTCTTGCCATAAAACGATCTTGGTTTCATTTAGTAAGAAGTTACGCATTTTTCCACAAATATCTCAACATAATCAAACAGCAATAACTACAAAAAAGAAAAAAAACTAGAATACCCAGACTTGCGGAATAGTATTGTTTATCCACAATTTTATGCCTAAATGACCACTGTGCCAAATTCGTCCCAGCCATAAAAACCTGCCTAAAAACTTCCAAAGCAACGATACTAAACAAAAAATCACCAGATTGCTATTCTATAGGAGTGAGTCTATATTTCTGATTTTTTCTGTCGTCCAGAACTGAAAACTTTTCCCAAAAATGTTCATCAAAATCTTTACTGAACCTTTCCTGCTAAGAGCCAACAGTCAACAGAATTCAATATGGTGGATGTCAAACCTGTAATCACTCAAAGACAATAAAGTGCTTGAAACGAAAGTGCGAATCCGGCCGAATTCGGGACACTAGTTGTTGAACGATAAAAATAACCGTGTGCAGAATGAAAGAACAAAACATTAGATGGGACGAATTTGGCGCATATGATGTTGAAGGGTTAAGGATAGTAATTACATCCTTTGTTCCACTTGTTTGAAATACAGTTAATCGCTTGGCACCCAATATTAATTTGGGGATAAAATTATCCAGAAGAAAGTGTTACTAAATGCATAAATTTATTACTTCGAACCAGCTATGTCCAACCCATGAGGCGACATGTTTAGTCAAAGGTTTTACGTAACACAGTAAGCTTTTCATTATTGTGTATGTACAATACAATGACAACCTGTCTCTATTTTGATGATCTTAAGTTCAGTATGTTTGATGCAATAGATTTAGTATCTGTTTGTCATATACTCTGCACTGGTAGATTTCCACATGCTCATTAACACCTCAGCACAAAATTGTTTTCCACTTTTCTGATTTCTACTCGCATGTTCCTTTGCACTAAACTGGTTTCAAACTACCTTTGTTGTTCCAATAGGTTTTAACTTGCTTATTCCATCATAGTTTCAGAGTGGTTAAAAGCAGGTTGCAGAGTCGGAGGTAAAATGTCCGACTCTGATCTTCCCAAAATTTCCAACTCTGACACCAACTCCTTAGCACAACATGAATGAAGTTTGGCTGTCAACAATTTTGTAGCAACTAGCAATCAATGGAAATCGTGGTACACAGAGTTTTGAAAAAAGTTGTACTACTTCTACAGGCACGAGTTAGGATTCCTAAGTTAGAAGCGGGTTGTAAAAAATGATTGAATGGACTTCCGGAGTCAGATTTATCATACTCTAACTCTTATTGTTAGTTTTTAGTACTAAATAGTAAAGTTAGCATTTAAAGTTAGTAGTAAAGTTAGCAGTATTTAGTAAAGTTAGTATTTGCTTTTGTTATTCAAATGCTTAGTAGCTTGAAGCTTGAAACTAAACTTTGGTGCTTGCTAAAATGAAAGTAAGTCGTGCAATGTGTTGCTCATGAATATACAACATACATTTTGCGCTTCAGCTAAGGCAGATATTGTTTAAAATGTTCACTGTTTTCCCACAGTGTTTAATTAAATATTGCACATTGCATATGACTCAAACCTTTTTTTGTTCAAAATGCCTTTTGCTTAAGTGTGCTTACAATTGATTCTTTTTTTTTAGGTTGGAGGATTTATTTGCTGTCACCGTTGGTTGTGACATTCTTGATCTTACCTATGCTTGTTGTTGTGTACATCTACTTGAGTGCACTTCTTTTGTTCGTATATCGACGTAGACATTCCATTATTGATGCATTTCATAACCAAACAGTTTGGGAAGGTTATCGGAAAATCATTGCTACATTTTGGAGTGGTCATGGCTGGATTTGGCATGGTGATCATGTTATTATTTTAACTTTCTTATTATTAGGGCAACCAATTTTTTGACCCAAAAACTTAAAATTTTGACTTTATAATTTGCAAATTTTTACTTTATTTTGACCTATAAATTTTCTGCGTTTGCAAGTGCAAAATAATTCAGCCTTAGGTGTTGAGGTTAACCCAGAAGCATATTCATGCACTCTATGCTTAGAAATTTTAAAATATTTGGTTGTTTAACTTTGGGGATGGTATATTGATAAGTACATAAATAACTACAGTAGAGTCAAACCTGAGAACATCATAAAATTGAAACGTTATATGCATAATGGAATGAGCATTTACCAAACCAAGTACTGTAAGACCATGTTTCTTGCCTTACCATGCATATCCTACATACTATTCAATCGTCCAATAGTGGGCAATACAGCATTATTGCGCCAGAAGTCTCAACAAACCCACTATTATTACAGAATTGCGCTTATCAATATCTGTTGTTGTAGTTTAAATAAAGTATCGGTGAAAAGACAAAAACTCTGCCGCAAGAATATTTTGACCTAACGATAAACTTTGACCTAATGATAAATTTCGGCTTTTTTTGACCTAATAACTTGGGATTCCCTCATGGTATGAGCATGGAATTTGGTTTGTGGATGTTTTGTGAACTTCCAGAATGGCGGAAAAATTTTGACTTTATTGACTTTCGCTGCCTCACTTATTATATGTGTTTCTATTGGTCTAACACAACTGACTTTAAAGGGACACTTCAGCAAAAGTTTGTGAGAACTCAAATCCTGAGGTAGTGAGGTGGTCAGGCTAAAGTTGCACAGAATGAAAATGTGTAAAAATTAGCACCTTTGTTTCTGGGTTGTTTTGGCATGAAATTCAAATCCCCAGTAGATGAATACTGCTAGGCATTCTTAACCAGTAGTCTAAAGCAGATTTTTGTGAGTGACTTCATAAGTGGAGGACTTTTGGACCACCTTGGCCCACTTCACCTGGACCTAGGCCCAAACCGTTAGATGGTAGTATTTTGCTAAAGTTTTTATTGGAAACTAGGCTACAATCTGAGTCTTTTGATAGTTTGGATGACTTGCTGGGGTTTTGGGTTCAAAAGTTGCTAGAAAAAGACTCAAAAGACATGGACTCAAGCCTAGTTTCCAATGAAAACTTTAGAGAAATACTTCGGCCTACCAGTTGGGCTCTAGGCCAGGTAACATGAGCCAAAATGACCCAAAAACTACTTCACTTATGATGTCACTTACACAAAATCCACAACCCCCAACAAAAAAATTGTTTTTCAAGTGCAGAGTAGAAGACGTGCCGAATCTTTTGAGGATTTGAACGGCTCTCTAGCAATTGGCGTAGGAGCTATGGCATTGGTAAGGCAACTGAAAACTGCTAGTTTTAGGCTGATTTCCTGGTACGATATATTCGTAGACCAGCCATCAAGGTGTTAAAAAAAACCTGGTATGCTACATATTTTGTTGCCTGTACACTATTCATTTGCCAACATATCAAAGCATTTCCAAAGAAGTTCAGGTTTACCAATGCAATAAGCCTGGGCCAACTGCTGCCATCTTGTTGAAGAAAGTTGCAGTTCAATGGAAGCATGTTTTGATACCATAAAGGCACCAGCACTGACAATCAAACTTCATGAACATGTGAGCATATGCTTACATAAATGTTTACAATACAATATATCCTGCTTTCCTAGCATTTGGCAGCTTATTAAAGCACTTCTGTCTCACAAAATCGCAGTCACTGCTGCAGGATCCTGTTAACCTCTAGGTAGGCCAAATGAAAAAAGACATGCTTTCAAACAACCTTTGAAGCACAGAAACTTTGAAATCTCATTCCAAGACCTGTTATTTTTTTAATTCAGTCCAGGACCATAATTTTAAGCCATTTCCAAAGCATTAGAATGAGTGCCCCAAAACATGATTTTTAGTAAAAATGTACTTTACAAAGATTTTGCAAAGCTTTTCCATTTGCAGTCTCACATATGGATGGCGAGCATGAAAGTTTTAAGGTTTTTCTGTAGCATACTTTTTCTTCATCACAAAGCTTTGTTGGTACAGGAGGGCACTTGGTCTCTCATTCTCAGTAACAGTGGTTCTCAATCTGTGGTACACGTTCCACAAGATAACTAATGATATATACGTAGCTTCCAAGTCGTATGTGAATTTTTGTATCAGGTAATTATGTGTTTAGTTTATTATTGCAACTGTCACCAGTTTACAAGTCTCTCTGCAATGTTAATTCACCCTATAACAAGGCTGGTGCAACCTATTTGTCTGGTACAGCCATGGCTGTACTAGTTTTTTGACTCAGTAGTATGTTTCAGTTTTAAGAATCTTGCCTACAAAACTGTTGATAGAAATCACAAAAGCCAAAATGACTGCACCTTTAGTTTACTTTACTCAGGTAATTCGCTTAGATCATAACTTTTGAATTATTAACTTAGATCATAACTTTTGAACCCGAAACCCCAGAAGGTCATCCAAAGTATCAAAAGACTCGGATTATAGCCTAGAATCCAATAAAAACTTTAGCGAAATACTGCCATCTAACAGTTGGCGCCCAGGGCTAGGTGAAGTTGGCCACTTATGACATAAGTCCTCTACTTATGACATCACTCACAAAAAACCTGCACCCCCCAACCAAAAATTTTTTTTCGAGTGCAAACTACAAGACTTGCTGCGTCTTTTGACACTTCAACCAGGTCCATAACCTGTACAGGAGCAGAGATATTCCTGCGCAAAGCCACGTGCGATCCAGCTGTTTTTTTATGAACCGCTTGAATTAACCCGGGCGTCAAAGTGTTAAGGGTGCTAGTGATGATAATGACTCACATTTTACTATGTTTCTTTGTGGAAAAGACTATTATCTGATACTTAAATAGACAATGACTGAAGTGTACATGTACATCGCATGATGTATAAAACGAGTTGCTCTGTATTATGTCTCAGCACGTTTTGTGGAGCATTGCCCAGAAGATGCAAAGGCAAAACACTTCACAGTCATGATTGATTATACTAGTGCAGTGCTTTTCAACCTGTGTGACGGTATGCACTGGTGTGGATGAGAAAACCCTTTGGTGCGAACGACAAACACGGTGCGGACAAGTGCTGATGAAAATCCTGTTTTGTTGCTGAAAACATACATCCTCTCTGTATGTACCCAACTCTATTGTATCCTGCAAAACATAGTACCGCACACACTGAAAAATTGTCAGATACTGCTCTCATATATCGATATTTAGAAGATTTCAACAGAGAAATGTATTCTGCAAAAATTTATATCTGCTTGTTCCATTTTTATGCCATTATAGAAGCAAAAGATGTGCAACTGTAAGGCAAACATGCATTGTAAGCCCACCAAAGCATGTGCTGATATCAATTTGTTGTTGCTACTTCAGTTGCACAAGACCAGCGCAGCTATTCAATATGTGTGCTGAGCCATGTTCAGGGCGCTGGTCCTGCTGTGTCTAGTGCTAATGGTCACGCTATGCTAAGAGATTACAAGCAGATTGTCACGACAATAAGCATCCAATAATCATGAATCATTCAAACATTATGTGGTGTTTTTAGGCAGAAGTTGTTAACATCGGCTTAGCTTTACCTACCTGATGGGAGGTCTGCAGCCTAGATGCCCTTGGTCCTTCGTAGCCTCCCACTCCCCCATGCATTCTATACATCGATGTACTTGGAAATCATTGCAGTTCTTCATTATAATAATCATGATGGCGTCTTTCATGCGTGTGCTTTAAAAAGTG
>JGI24158J21664_10013296_pt1 | contig 10869 bp, 12 predicted proteins | sample Ectturendosymbi3_FD_21664 | JGI IMG/M metagenome (IMG submission 21664)
TCGAAACGTTTGCAAGATGTCAGTTGTATCGTTTGCTTTGGCCGTAGTATTTATTATAAGGCTATTTAGCACTTCCGCTTTTCGTGTACCAAAGTATCGTAGGTAATTTCATGGTTTATCAAGATCAACTTGAAATAAATTTATTTCAGCTATTCGGGCACCCAGAAAACTCAGAATGGTTTTCTACAATTTTTGTTGTTAGTTTTGGGGTTAACATTGTTGATGAACAGAAACAAACATAACCGGTAATGATTTTTTTGTTTTTGTAAGTTTCCATTGCTCTCAGCATTTTTACTGCTCNCCCTGCCCTACCGCTGCTCCGGCGTTCCTGAATATGCANGTTGTNTCAACAAACTTCGCCTAAACGTTGGTTGCAGACGTGAATATGACGTCATATTGTGACGTCACAAACAGCGTATATCCAGTAACAATGACCACCATACGCCACTGCTCAATACNAGAATTTGNTAGNGGGGCATCCAATCAAGCAGTCGCCCCGGGCATCACNAGACCTCTGCACGCCATTGAGTGGTGGCGAGACTACAGATTGGAGTTTCCAACTCTCAGTTACTGTGTTTACGTGGCACATATTAACTGTGGTTTTTTCGATTGTGACCGGCGTCAAATTGTAGGTAAATTTGGCCACAATTCGCTGTGTGGACAAGGTGCTTGGAGTCACTCTCTTTGACTCCTGCTCCTTTTCCAAAAAAGTGACTGAAGCTCCTACACCGGTTCCAGGTTTATTATAAATTTACACTCCGACTCCTGTTTACACTCCGAAATTTTGAAACCTAGAAGTAGAATCATACGTTGTTCTCACCTGAACCAAGTATCATTTAACTCTTTCACCGGAGTGCTTTAGGCAGCATCCGTACAACTGCCACCAGAAAGATGTCACCTAGGACAACCACCTCCCAGGATAATACGTTTTGCACATCACATACAGGATGGTATCAACCAGCTGATATTTTCGGGGGGGGGAAATGATTGCAAATTGATGTTGTACCTACCAACTAAATATGTTTTTGAAAATTTTGGTGGGCAAACCCTGTATATAAGCTATCAAATTCGGTTTGGTGTCCCGTTGCGGCACGTATAGGAGTTGTCGGGGTACAGCAGTTGAGTACTATGCTGCGATATTGTTGCTTCAGCATAGTGCAGCAAAAGTGAATTTCAACGATGCTGTTGCTGCCATGTGGGCCTAACTGATAAATCAAAAGCTAATGTAAAAGAATATACAGAACTTACAGCAAAATAAACGGAATTAAATGCATTTTATGAGTGCGTGGAATGAATACCATGCAATGTGCATAAGAGCGTTTGCTGTGAAAAATCTGAAAAGGCTCATGAAAGCTTAAGTTTTGCACTGATTTAAAAATGTTTATGAGGATGTAATGAAATTGATAAGACATTGTCGACCCAATAGTACTAAAGTTGAAGTTAAGGTTCTTGAAAGTAGTCAGAGCATGAAGAAACTTTTGTAATACACCAGAACCTTGTGAAATTCAAATGGATTTAATGGCAATGAACACAAATAATTCAATACGCTGTAGGTGGAAGTTTGCCCGGTGGTGATTGTCCTAGCTAGGGGACAGTTTTCCTAGGTGGCAGTTGTCCAGGTGACAGTTGATCTAAGTGGTAGTTGTACTAGGTGGCAGTTGTCCGGGTAGAAGTGGTCCTAGGTGGCTGTGGTCCTAGAACCGCTTTAGGAACAACCACAATGAAACAACTACTGCTATCGATTCACTTATCAAACCTGCACAGATAAAACACCATTGAAAATACTTCATACCTCCTCTTTCACACAATTAAATTACCTTTCTTATATCGTAAACATGCAAGATAATAACGGCAGGTTTAGGAATCCCTAAACCAAACTGCGTCTCTGCTACCTTGGTTGAAACCGCATTTCTGTTGTTGCATTTTGAAGGTACATACAAGTTGTCTTGTGCATTTCATTAAAAATAACTAATTGTGAATACCGCTTGAAACAAGATACAGCGCAGACGTAAAACTTCCAGTAACTGACGCATCCACAAAATAAAAAAAATCTTGTGATGCAGCTGTTGAGCATTGGCTATGCGCCAGCAAGGCTCCGGCAAAAATCTTAGACTCCTGCCAAAGGCCACTTCCGCACTTCACTCCAAGATCACCTCTGCTGTGTGGAAGTGCCAAATATACTCTTTGGGTTGTTGAACCGCGTGTTACGATCATGTCACGATAATATTCTGGAAAACTTAACGGAGGATTTTTGTTTTCAATACAACGTTTTTAGAAACGTGAAGTGGCAATGTTGCAATTGCTAATAAACCAGTCGTTTCAACTTCAAATAAGGTACAGAAGCGTAAAGCCTCTTTCGTCAGTAAATATCACAACAGCACAATTACGTACAAAATGTAACAGTTAAGTGGCAAGAATAAATTCAACATATGAAACTTCTTAAACGTACCATATTTGTTTTCTCTTTTTAATTATTAATCCCTCCGGTCAGATCTTTTTGAAATGCCAATATCGATGTATTAACAAAATCGCGTGGGTTTTACTTTCTAAGCAACTGACTAGGTTGTCGTCTGCACCTCATAAAAATACAAAGCAAGCAATTTTGTTTAAACTCAACCAATGAAAAGCATTCGGGGTTTATTGATTTTCTTCAGGCGGTTGCGTCGTGCTTCGACGGCCAATAATGGTGTAACGTTTTTCAGGGATTGTTCGACGTCCAATAATGGTATAACGTCTTTCAGAAGTTGTTTCCCGTCGTTTTGCAACAAAAGAACGTCTTGCCAAAGGACTGGAAGGCTCTACTGGAGTACTGGCCGATCGGGCTCGCATGGTGGCGTTTTGATCGGAGAGTTTGTTTGACAAAGAGTTTTTCTTATTTTCTGACGGTAAATATTTTCCGGTAGTCGAGCTGGATTTCTTGACAGTGTTTGAATTTCTATCATATTCTTTGTTGCTGTATTCGCTCTGAATAAAATAGAGAATGAGTGAAGTTAAATGTTGTTTCAGACATTACACCACCTTCGACGCCGGTGTACCAGATATTTGTACATTGAGCCACTTTTTGCGTCAATTTGCACGACCATAACATGCCAGATTGAGCTAAAGAGCTGTTCAAACCCTCTAAGGATGCGGAAAGTCTTGTAGTTTGGATTTAAAAAATTGGAAAGTGTTGATTTTAGGTTTTTGTAAGCGGCGTCATAATAGGGGTAGGTTTAGGCATGTTTGGCCCAATCCTGGGCGCCAACGCCAAGAGCCAATTTTTTTATTCAAGTTTTTCGTGGAGAAGAAGCTATATTACAAGTCATTAGAGCCTTTCACTGGCCAACCGGCGTTTCTGATTTAAAAGTTATGGCCAAAACGCCACTTTTTTGCAAAATGCAAAAATAGTGCTTTTATGCACAAAAATGGCTTTTTGGCCATAAGTCTCTTGAACGCATAAAAGTATTTGCTATATGTTGAATACTTTTAGCGAAGTTTTCTGTAATTTCTTTCGTAGTGACGCAGTTATTCAATCACTTCTCTTGCGTTTAAGCTTCATTCTAGTTATCATTTTCAGTCTATACATTCGCCTTTATTGTGACTTTAACAATTCCACATTGTAACCTTCAGTCCAAGATATTTTGCATCTCCCATCTCCTCAAACACTCTCAAGACCCTGCTCAGGTTCCCCTACCCAATATGGGCAAATCATTTTTAAGCTTAATTGTAGAAATACTTGCAGATCACGTTTGAATTAAGTTCTTTCAGTAGACGATTTGTTATACGCTGTCTGAAGCAGTCATGTCAAAATCTGCATAAGATTTGCAAAGATTCGTAATTTTGGAGTAAGGTGGGGGATGCGCAATTGACCAATTTAGCCTTGAGTACATGTCGTGTAACAAAAGGAATATGTAACCAATTTGGCCATGGCCACCAGAGGTGTGACAATTGTGAACAGTATTCCTTCCAAGGTGTGGTACTGTGCGAATGCGCAGTACCACCAGACTATTTGCGCAGTGAAATCGCATTCTCGCGCACGAGCAACATTCCAAACTTAATATTGTATATATATTGCACAGTCCTTGTAACGCTTGAAACGCTTTACTGGTTGTGTGTCGACATGGATGCGCAATTGCATGCTCACTAAGACAAACATTTGTTCAGTGCAAAATTTTCTTGGAGAAAACACTGATGGAGAATGTAGGAACACCAGCTTTGCGCAACATTTAACTTGCTTGTGAGCAACTCATTTACCCATTTTGGGCTTAAGCATCTTGTGTACCTGAAAAGTGCGAAAATAGAAAATAGCTAAAATAGCTATGAAATTAACATCTTTTCATGTCTCAATTAATTCACTTCCGTTGATGTTGAACCGCAACCTTCGAGTACAACAAGATTTTGAACTTCAACCGATCGCCAATAAGTGCTGTTCGCCGAACTCTTTCACTTTTCCTGCTTTTGTGATGTCTTTAATATGTGTACCTTACCACATTTATGGGAAGATATTATGTTTTTTTTTGACAAAGTAATTTTTTTCGAATTCCAACAAGTTCGTTTTTTCGGATCAGCTGAGCATGAAAATAATTGCGGAGTTGTTGAAAAACTTATGTTCCTAAAACGTTTCAGTGAGCCTTGGTAATAATGGGAAATATTTTTTCCCAATTTGGCCAACGGTGTTAATGTTTCTTCCGGGCTTGAGCAGGGCAGGATGCGAACATTATTATCAGCAACGTATTTATTCCCAAAAACTTTTAAAAAGTTTGGAAACCTCTTTGCGTTGGCGAAAAATTGCTATCTTTTCAATTTTTGCTTTTTTGTTGAGGTGTGAAAAATTTGTAGTTCTTGTTTGAACATAAACCTGACTCTTGCATTGGGCAAGGATCGATTTTTGACATAAAACAAAACAGCGGTTTGCAGAGAACAACAAGCCGACTATATTGGTTGCTGACAAACTGAAAAGTTGGACAGCAAAGCCACAGTGATTAAAAAGTAAATATATGCTTTTATGTGATACATATAAAGTCTTTCTGAAGCAGAGAAAAATAATTTTCCTTTTAAAAAATTTGTCTTTTTTCATCTCGTTTAAGGATCCTATGATAAAAATTTACGCAGATCCACACTCCTAAATGTGACCAACAATTAAAATTTGAAAACTCCTGAAAGTTCGCTTTTATCCTTGATCCATTTTTCGCGCAAGTCGGCCGATGAGTAAATAAAGTTTTTTGGGAGCACTCGGGTAGCCTTCTAGCTGAGAAAAATGACTTGCAGATGATTTCGACGTTTGTAGTGCTTCCATTGGTTTTATCTTTGCAGACGATTTCGACGCTTGCACTACTTCCACGGGCTCCGCTTGTGGGGGAGGCTTAGGCGCTTGCACTACTTCCACGGGCTCCGCTTGTGGGGGAGGCTTAAGCGCTTGCACTACTTCCACGGGCTCCGCTTGTGGGGGAGGCTTAAGCGCTTGCACTACTTCCACGGGCTCCGCTTGTGGGGGAGGCTTAGGCGCTTGTACAGCTTCCACTGATTCTGCGTCGGCAGATACTTTTAATGCCACTACTGCTTCAACCGGTTCTGCTCTTTCTTCTACAATGCTCACTTTGGAGAAAGATGGAGTATTTTGTCGATATGTTTGATTGGTTGTCGTAGATAAACTCGACATTGCGTAGGACAGGGATTTGATTTCATAGTCGTAGATGCTGCGAGTGCCGTCTTCACTCTTGTTCTAAACAGTAACTTAAAGTCAAAGGTCAGTTGGTTTAATTTTACTTTTAATTTTATTCATTGTGTTTTCACATCCAATCTCAATAACTATGTTTGATTAAGCTGATAAGACAAATGCCGTGTTGACTTGGGAACTCTGGAAAGGACGGCTACTGATTGGTCCTCACCAGCTCATACGAAGTTACATAGCCTGTTTTTGACTCGCTAGAAGATGTTTTCAAAGCGCTTTACGTATGACAGCCGCAGATATCTAAAAAGCAATGCTGACAAGATGCAACAGATAAGTCAGACAAAACTCTTTCTTCAAAATCTTTCTCTAAACGCTCAAGCAAAGTTTTTGTTTTTAGTAGAGCAAAACGTATTTTTCAATGATAGTGAGATTGTTTTTCCGTTTGAGAGGCAAAAACATTAGGCCGTACACTTTTTTCTTGTCCTCGAACAGCTGCTATACCGCTACGCCACAATGACATTGCTTGAAAAGACCGTTTTCTTGAACCCCAACGGAAGTTGAGGGAAGCATTTGCACAAGTTGAGGGAAGCATTTCTGTATATAATACATCTGAACCTCAATTTTATGATTTCGTGTTTACCTTGAAAAATGAAAATGCAAACTTCCATTTCAAGTCATAACATTTTACAACGGTCTCTAACATGTGATTTATTATACATGAAAGAATATTTTAAGCAAACAATTACATTTTAACATTCAAGTTGTAGGATTTTTATTTCAAAGTTATCGATCGCATTTTATGCTGAAAAACTGCGATTGTGTTTTTCATCATTTGCGGAATGTTTTTAGAAAAAGACAAATGCCTTGGAAAATGCATATAGAGATAATAGCGTTCATCTACATTTCCAGAGAAGTATGTCTCGAAGAAATTAATAAACGCTTCAAAAAGAGTTGCACTCGTCCGAGATGTCGCAAGTGTTCTGCGGCAGCCACCTCCGCTTGCTCTGGGCCGTGGGTCACTCGACTACATTCGAAGTGAAATTTATTTTAAGAAAAAATGCTGTTCGGAGAATTTTTGTCTCAGTTGTTTGAACATCGAATTTACAATACAAATGTTCAGGGCTGGCCCCAGACAGTTCTGCGCCCTGGTAGGCTTCAATATTTACGCCCCTGTTACACGTCACAGTGACACTTGCACTAGAAGTTGTAATATTTTTGTAGACCAATACAGTAACCAAGAAAACCGGATTCTGCGCCCCCTGAAGGCTGCGCTCTAGGCGGCCGCCAAGCTGGCCTAGTGGAAGGGTCGGCCCTGCAAATGTCATATTCACAACATAAATGTCATATCTTCAACACAAATGCAAACGAAGCAGAACAACGTTTGTTCTCTTCGTTACGTGATAAAGCCGTCAGTTTCATTTCTGCGATATCAGAAGTAATTTGTTGAAATGAAAGATCTGGAACTAGATGTTAAATTGCTGTTTTGCCAGTTGTGCATTTACTCCGATCGATTTTGCACAGTGTTGAATTTGTCACGAAATGGTTTGGTTTCAGTGGTGGATCCGGCGGTGGCAGTTTGATTTAATTGTCCCCATAAATAAACACGACGCCCCCCAAAAGTGGCGCCTCTTTTTTAAAATGCCGCCCCCTCACAAATTAATCTTATTTATTCTTCACTTTGTTTGCTCCGAATTTCCCGACCCCTAAGCAACAGGCCTAGGCCCGTCACTCCTTGGTTTTGACTGTGATAAGAAAAGTATTGCAGAGCTGACTAGAGACGATGACTTAGTCAAAAACATACACAAGGTGGCAGTAGGTGAACTAATCGCTTTCCCGCAAATACGAATCGGGCAAAATTCGGTAAAAGTTTGGCAAAAATATGTTGAAGCTTTGTGAGATGTTTATAAAAGTATTTAAAAATTTAAAAATAGCGCTTACTGAGGAATGTATTTCCGCACCATTAGGTCCACTGACAACCACGCAGTATTTAGAAACCACATATTGGCTTGGTTCTTCAGGCATTCTAGTTGAAGAAACTGCGAGTTTGAACGAAGATGATTTCAGCGTATTACCTCATATGACAGTAACATAATTTCGTACGCGAGACGGTTGTCGAAATCAAAACTTTGTATTAGCAATGTATCCATGCTTGAAATATCCAACTACTGAGCAGAATATCGCGTAAAATTTAGAAAAAATTTATCTTGAATATGCAAGCGTATATTCAGGTAAAGCTTAAAATCTGACAGTATGGGTTAACACCAACCAAAATGGCAAATGATATTTTAGAAGCACAGATGCAAATTTCAACAACTCATCAATTGTTTTCTAGTTCATCTGACATGAAAAAACAAACTTGTATTTCGAAATACGTTTAAATATGTCAGTTTTTTGGAAAATGTTAGGTACCCAGTATGGACCGGTAGAGATCCGAAAAATATTGATTGCAGTATCCGTTCAGATATTTCCCCTGATATAATTTTCTCTGATTCTAGGGACCCGATTTTCAATTCTAGGGACCCGAATCGGGTCCCTAAAACACATTAAAAAACCCTGTATATATTTTTTAAAAACATGTTTTCCGTGGGAAGTACACAAGGTACCTCCAGCCAAAATGGCACAAGTCCTATTGCAGGTGCAACTGCGGTTAACTATGAGCCACCCGCGCGTCGACTCAGCTTGCCTTATCAGCGAATTCCCTCGAAGCTTGCGCAACAATAAAAAGGTCAGACTTGTTCATGTTACAATGGTATAAGGAGATCAGATATTGTACAACAGCATCGATTTTGTTATTTATCACCCTTTAGGATACCACTGCCATCTTGCCCGTAACCCCGCCCTTACTCAAAAAATACAAAACTTATGAAATATTTCGTTAGGACTACTCAACAGAATGCTTCGAAAAAATCAGCTACTCAACGAAAAACTGTGTTTTAAGTATTTTTAAAATTTAGTTGAAAACTGACTTATGCCAAGATGGCTAGCATTTCCTGAGCAGGGTAGAAAGTTGATGAACATGACGCAATCCTATAATAAGTTTTTTGCTTTAGTTTGCAATGAAATGTTCGCTTTTACATGAAACTGCCAGCTGTTGTCACCAAGTTTTTTTGCGTAGTCAATACTTTCTCGAAATGCGCCTGACCAGCTTTAGTAGCTGCTTACAAAGCAATCAGCATTGTGTGACGGTGAAACACAGGCCAGTAATTTTGACACGGAAATAGATTCGGTTGTGTATTGCTTCTACTTCACCTGCAGTGTGTGTCTTAAGTTTGCGGTACCAATTTGATTAGTCACACAAAACTCCTTTGTTTAGCTACACAGACTGGTCAGTGCCACAAAACAAGAGTGTGTACAGCAAAATCAAAGCAGCACATTTTCGTTTACGTTGTAACAGCTGGCTGCCGAGAACGTCCTAAAATTTGTCAAAATAACCAATGTATTAAGTCTGTGGACACAACAGTTCAAGTGAGTAAGGATTGTATTGCAAGTGAATAAGGACTGTAAATGTGAAGCCAACTATCACAAATGATTACACATAATATGGCTCGTTACATTATCTCAATAACTTTCTAATAAAAAATTCAACACCTAGAACTTCTTAAACAAATCATTTTAGTTCTTTCTTTGAATATTAATTTTTCCGGTCAGATCTTATTGAAATGCCAATCTCAATGTAACAAAATCGCGTGGGTTTTTCATTCTGAGCAAGTGACTAATTTGTCGTCTGCACCTCATAAAAATACAAAGCAAGCGATTTTCTTTAAACTCAATCAAGGAAAAGCGTTCAGGGTTTATTGATTTTCTTCAGGCGGTTGCGTCGTGCTTCGACGGCCAATAATGGTATAACGTTTATCAGGGGTTGTTTCCCGTCGTTTTGCAACAAAAGAACGTCTTGCCAAAGGGCTGGAAGGCCCTACTGGAGTACTGGCCGATCGGGCTCGCATGGTGGCGTTTTGATCGGAGAGTTTTTTTGACCAAGACTTTCTCTTATTTTCTGACGGTAAATATTTTCCGGTAGTCGAGCTGGATCTCCTGACAGTGTTTGATTTTCTACCATTTTCGTTGTTGCTGTTTTCGCTCTGAATAAAATAGAGAATGAGTGGAGTTAAATGTTGTTTCGGATATTACTTTCAAACGTATAAAAGTATTTGCTATATCTTGAATACTTTTAGTAAACTTTTCTGTAATTTCTTTGCGTAGTGAAGCAGTTATTCAATCACATTCTTGTGTGTTTAAGCTCCATTGTACACGAAATAACTGACGAAGCAGAACGTTGAGTTTTTTTTAAAGCTTTTATTTATTTTTGTGCACATGTTACATAATTTAACAAGTTCTAAAAAGCTTGAAATATCCACAAAAATTATTATTGGCGTAATTTGTTCACAGTTTTGCGAAACTGAATATGAAAGAAAAATTGACAAAATGATGGTTTTGCGCGTTGTGCAAAAACACCAAAAATAAAGTTTATTGCTTCTTTTTACTATTATGACCATGTCATATGAAAAACGTATGGTTTTGTGTAGGCTCAGTCAAGCGTGAGGAAACCGGATTTGATCTGCGCTGTACGGGGCCGAAAAATTGTAAATGCGTATTTCTGTGCTGTGGCGTGTGTAGAATGACAACTTCGTACGGCTAGTGAGCAATGTTCAGTCTATAAATTCATCTATATTACCTTCAATTCAAGGTATTTTGCATCTCCCATCTCCGCAAACCCGCTCAAAGTCAGTATAATCGCAATGGCGGACTTCTAGTCACGCGAGCAAGAGTTAAGTTTCTATTCCAGGTGATGCCGCAAAATGTACATCCCTACTTCCAAACTTCATAAAAAGACTTTGATGAAAGACAGTGAGGTAAATCCAAGAATTTCTGAATGTTGATTTTATGTTTTCTGCAAAAAGCTCGAAGCACTCTGCTTTCAATCTAAGCTTTAGACCAGGCCTGCACAACTCAGAAAGGTCGAAGGCATGGGCACAATTTTGTTGTAAAATGGGGACAGGACAGCTTGATGTAAAACCAATAACGCCATCGGGCCTATGCGGAAGTGAAGTTTTGTAAATACCCATTCCCAATTTTGCTTTTTAGAGGTGTTTTCGAAGCAATGCTAATCACACTTTGCTGTATCCTTACAAATGATTTAGAAATTAATAAACCTAATTTTGTTGTTGGACATGGTACTGTAGTTCAGCTTGGTTGCACTACTATCAGACTATGATACAAAC
>JGI24158J21664_10013297_pt1 | contig 10869 bp, 4 predicted proteins | sample Ectturendosymbi3_FD_21664 | JGI IMG/M metagenome (IMG submission 21664)
ACGACGCCTTGCGAATTGTGACTGGATGCCTGCGTCCTACACCAGCGGACAACCTTCCAATCCTCGCAGGCATCCAACCTGCTGAGCTTTGTTGCAGAGGAGCCGCACTATCTCTAGGATACCGTGCCATGGAGCCTGGACACCTGCTCCACTCGGCGCTCACCCATCCATCGGGTGCAGCTGCATGGTGCCTCAAATCGAGACACCCATTTGTACCTGCCGCACAACAACTCATCAGTTTTTCTGACAACAACAACATACGTGCGGCACAGAACGCGGGGTGGGTGGACAACCCCACAAGACTCCGCACTTCAATTCCAGACACCGGTACATACCTCCCCGGAATGACCCTCCCAAGAAGAGCCTGGGTCCGGCTCAACCGCCTCTGCACCGGTGTCGGACGTTTCCGCTCATGCCTGTACAAATGGGGTATGGCCTCCTTTGCGGCCTGAGAGTGTGGCGCAGAACAAACCGTCGACCATGTCGTCCTCCACTGTCCAATTCATCGACCCTCCCACGGACTACACGGCCTGACGGTTCTGGACGATGAGACAACCGAATGGCTGCTCAACACCTGTCCCGATATCTAGGCGGACTAGCAGTGGATTAAAGAAGAACTCGCTCAAATGAAAGAAGACCAAAGATGAGGAAAATTTATGTGTGAAACCCTCGTTGACGAGACAGGGAGCCCCTAAAAGGGGGGTGGTGGCAAGGCAAGTGCCTCGCTCACCTCTCCTTAAACACACCACACTGCTGCTTCATGTGTTTTATAATTTTTTGTATTTCTACACATTCGTACCCTATGAGCTTTCAAAAAAATTTCCCGCACTCCTTGTCTAAAGGCAAGTAGTAACTGTTACTAACGTAGTGCACACGGTGTCACAAATTGTTCAGCAGCTGTATGAGGCTCTTTTCTTGGCACACAAGAACGCAACTTCGCAACATGCCAGCAATAATTGTTTTTCCATTGGTAAAAAATGCCTGCTTTAGTAAGGTTCCACCACTATCAAATCAAGCCCTTTTGTTTTTTAGGGTAGTGAACTCATTCCTAGACTGCACACCCCCTGCCGATTATTAAAATATTCATTAAGTTTTGAAATTTTCAGGTTTGCATTAGTAAATACACTGTTGCAGCATATGCACTGTGGTCTTTTTGTTCCATCTTTTCCTGTCATGCAAGTGAAACCATATCTAGCATATTTATTACTACACTTGGCATTTGCGTTTCTTGGACGTGTTTCCTAAAAATCAAATGTACTGATGTCAAATGGCATAACCGACGGGGACAAAGGGGCAAATCGCCATGCCCCTGGCAAGCTAAATTTAAAAATAAGGCCGCCAATTAGTTTATATTTCTGTTTATTATTATTTCGGTTTTCAGTAGGATGTTGTTTTTTCCTTTCTGGAGTATTTTCCGGTATATTAGGGTTTTAGTATACCCATCCATATCCTTTCTCAAGTTGTTTTTGTGGCCCCTGTCAGCTAAGTTTTCTCATCCGGGCTTAAACCTGTAGTTACGCCATTGCTGATAATCATATAATATACTTGACAGACTCACAAAATACAACAACTCTACGTAAGCACCCTTGAAATTATCAATTTACATTTAGCAATGAATTCTTCACTCAACCACTGGCAATGAAATAAGTGAACTGTGCAAGCAAGCTTAATATAATGGTTAAAGCGCATAAAGAACCAACCCTAGTAAATGGACAATGGTACGTGACACTACAGAGAATCACGGTGAATGTTGAATAAAATCTGGTAAAAATTTCCAAGGCGTGTATCCCTGAAACCTTTGGTGCTTCGTACCCCCTGTTTTGGCCCTTCGTACTCCCAAGGGGTACGTGTACCCACGGTTAAGAAACACTGCTATAAACTGAGCATCTTCGTGCATGATTATCGACATTCAGGTCATAAAATTGCTAACTTCGATCTCCTCATGGAGCGTCACTGGCTTTAAATTATTCCTAGGTTAATGCATATGACACATCTAAATTATATCAGGTTTTTGACGAAAGAATCGATAAACTTGCAGTGAAGGCAAGAAAACGCTGCTTTCGAAGTTAGATAATCATAAGTAAAGCATTAAATCACGCTATGTCTTTATTTTCTGTCAATTTCTCAGGGTGTTATATCCAAGGAAATGTTTTAAGATCATCCAGAACCAGCGGGCTGTGCAGTCCATGGAGAGGTAGATGAATTGGATGATGAAGGACAATGTGTTCGATGGTTTGTTAATCTGCCTGACAGTGTCAGGTGGCAGAGGAGACCATACCTCATTTGTATGAGTAGGAGTAGAAACATCCGACACTGGTGTTGAAGTGGTTAAGGTGGACCAACACTGTCCTAGGAAGGGCCATTCTAAGAGGGTAGGTGCCGGCGTCGGGGCTGAAAGTACAGTGTCTTGTAGGATTTTCCAACCATTTCGCCTTCAATCAGTGGTCTGCCCACAACGCTGCATGTATGTTATTGTTGTCAGATACACTGATTAGTTGTGCGTCAGGTCCAAATGGGTGTCTCAATTTGAGATGCAGTGCATTTGCATTCAGTAGACAGGTGAGTGCTGAGTGGAGCAGGTGTCCAGCCTCCATGGCACGGCATGCTAGAGATAGTGTGTCTCCCTTACGCAAAGCTCAGTGGGTTGGGTGCCTGCTAGGATAGACAGCAGTAATGATAATATAAAATCATCATCAATGTAATGATAATATAAATAAATTCTGGAAAGGCATTCGCTCGTTTTACTGTCAATGCCTGACGACCTGTTGACATCTTTCTTAAGTCCAGAATGAGAAAATAGCTGTTTCGAAAGCTACATTTGTGTCCAAACGTTTAAACACAGACCAGTCCCAACTGACCAATTTTTTGCACTCATTGCAGGTTTTGCCTGCTGCAGTCTTGGTGATTCCAGCTAACTGCGCTGCACGGTGTCAAGCAAAATTTCTGACTTCACGCCATATTCACATGCACAGAGTAGTATTCTACATAACTGCGCTAAGAAAACTGGTGATTAGGGCTTAGGGTTTATTATTTAGGTGAGTGTGTCAGGTTAGGTTTTATGTTAGGGTTAGAAAAAGAAAAATAATTGAGGTCTGAAACGACGTACGATATTTTTCTGTGGTTATAATTATTCCTGTACTGCAGCTTGTGGGTATGTGACATCCAACCAAAAAGTTTTAATTTACACAACACGCATCAAAAAAGTAATCACCCAACTTTATTCCTTTACTTGCAGATGAAAATAACTGATAAACAATAATAGGTTAGAAATTTAACAGAGGTCAGAAATTTCACTCGACACTGGGCAAAGAACACAAAGCACATAGTCGATTAGCTCTACCACGTATTCTTTCTGACATGCACACATTTCCTTTAACACAAATGTAAAGATATGCTTAAAATCCCTTTATTCAAAGAAATAGTATGACTGTAGCACAAAGTTTGCCTTTCACTTTCTTAAAACAGCTAAAAACTTCTGCATTCTTATCTTTTGCACTCAAAATGAACAGTGATGAATCACAAAGTCAAGCACAATTTAACACGCAAAGCTTCGGAGAAAATAAGGTTGGTCACTGTGCTGAAAACACAAAATTTGTTTCCAGAGATGAAAACTTCAAGAAAAATCCACACATTTGTTTACATTGCCTTTTCACACCCTCCTGATAATGTATTGCTATGCAAAAATGCCAGTTCGCTACCAATTAATTATCACTTTCATGTTTTGCTACTGCTAGTAAACGTAAAGATTCCTAGTGAATTTGGCAGTCATCTAGTAGACCTTGCTAGTATGTATGCCTGATGGTTTCTGATAAAAATTGCTACTTTAAAATGGAGTTCCGTGCATTTCACTTAAATCTGCAATGGTATATCTTTATCACACTCCTTGCTACAGTGATTGTTAGGGCTACTTTTTTATGACCTAAAAATCTTCATAATATGACTTTACTTACACAAAAATATGATTGAGCTAGAACGTACAACTACTGTTCAAAGAAGCATTACTAGCAAAAATAAGTATAAGAGATGGTAGTCCCACAGTTTGTTAAAACCCCACTAAGATAAACGGCTCAAAGTGAGCAAAATATAGTTCAGTTTGAAACAAATTGAATGCATGTATAGACATTGCCCTTTTTGTTTGGGGGAGCAAGAACATGCATTTTTAGGCAGTGTATTACATATTGTTGAAATATCCTGGTTCACCTACGTCTTTGCCAACATTCGCAGCACGCCCAAGTGGGTTTAATTTGTAGGATGGAGCTTAGACCTAGTGATATAGTAGTTTCACCTTTAATGGTTTCCTTTTTGAATTAGATTGAAACCTAACATGGTTTGTTGTAGACTTTTGTGTTGTTTGAAATTCGTTTTATAGCTTCCTGAAGCTCAGAAAAATATGACTTTTATGACTTCAAACGGCCCTAGAGTGATTTCCCAACTCTAAAAGCTATGGATATTATACACCTGCTCCTTATTGCTTAGTTCTTTTTACATCACTACACTACTACAGACATTCAGACAAGAAAAGTCAGTACACAAAAATGCAGGAATTTATTAACAAAACCTGACAGGTAAAGATTAAAGCTGTGAATGTATTTTTTGTGCAGAATGACAGAAAGTAGATCTATTCGTGTACCACCCTGAAGGCCTTCATGTACCACAGAATGGGAACCAAAGTTGTGATAGAAGGTAAAATCATTTCCAATCACTGTTTTGGAAGGAAGTTGAGACCACCACAGAACTGTACCTTGCAACAACCAGAGTATATATTGTTTTTGATAAACAAATTCTGTAGTTGCTAAAGTCCTATGCAAGGCAGGCTAATCAACACAAGTTGCGGGTACTCGCATTTGTGCTGCGGATGCAAGAACCCACAGAGCTATGCATTTGGGGTGGGTGTGGGTTGGACTTGGTATGGAATGGGTTAGATATAAGAAAATTTGTGTGTGCAACTGAATGATGACCCAGTGCATGTGAAAGTGACATGAACAAGAAATTCAGTGTACAAAGTTGTAGCTACCAGGGTTGATGAAAACAATGAATTTTTCAAAAAAATCAAAAATGGATTTTTTTTATGTAAACCGGATTTTTTCATTTTTATGATTTTTTTTATTTCATGTGTAGAGGGTGGCCACCTAACAAGTAGTAATTTTTGATTTTAAAAAGTTTATTTTTGTGCTTTTATTCTACTAGTACAGCAACAAGAATTTAGCTGAACTTTCATTCAAACTTAGTTTGCACTTACGTATGATGCTTCAGGCAAACCAGTTCATAACACAGGTACCAGTGTACAAAACAAAATATTTTGAATGACAATACTCAAACCATCAGTTCATCAACTTAATACTTATGGCATGTTACATGAAGCTTGTACAAAAATACAAGCTTGCCAGCGTTTTTGGTACAAAGTCTGTTGTTAAAATTCATTATTGTAACACAACTTTCACTAGTTCAGCTTCTGCAAAAGTATAACTTACATGCATAAAATGGTAAAAACGTATAATATGTGTTATTATGAATCTGAATCAAAAATATGTTCTAAAACTACAATTTCCACAGCCAACAGCATACATATTTGCTGGAATTTAGATGCAACTTTTACTTTGTGCCAGGCATGTAGCCACGGGGGCATTCAGGGGCAGTGTCCCTAAATTTGTTTGTGCCCAGAAAAGTTTGTTTTAAACATATATTGTAATAAAATAAAAATCTTCTCCTCCTATTAGTTTATTTTGCCCTCCAAACCGCAAAACCTGGCTACAGGCCTGCTTTATGCCAGCCTATACTTTCAAACTTGTGCCATTCTGACAGTTCTAACTTCTGAGTCTGCAAATGTTAGTGATTTTAGTCCACATATCATTTTTGTACTTAGTTGACATAGAATCTGACTTGAATTGCTCTTATAACTTGTGTTGTCATCAGAAGTCTCTGCCTTCTTTAATAATAAGTGAAACTGATTACAATACCAATTACATGTGTCATACAAATCACAGAAAGCTTCAAAACTTCATATGATTTTTGCTTGATTTTTTAAATATTTTATCACTGATTTAAATGAAATGATTTGAATCAGCCAACCCTGACAAAAAATTGCTCAACTTTCATTGAGTACCAGTGTACAGAATGAAATATTTATTGAAATGCCAATACTGTAAATGCTAGTTTAGTAATTTCATTGGCACTCATGGCACGCAGCCATATTATATGCATAATATGTTATAAACCTATGGTAATAATATCTGTTTCATGAATCTAAAATGTTCTATAACTATGTCTACAGTCAACACCCTTCATATTTGATGGAATTTAAATGCAACTTTCACTTTATGCCAGTATGCACTTTCAAACTTGTGGCATTATACCAGTTATGACTTCTCAATCTGCAAGGGTTAATGATTTCAGTTCACATGTCGTTTTTGCAGTTAAATGGCGTAGAATCTGTGACCTGACAGTTGCTGTGATTGATAAAACTTTTAAGTGGTTTTAACTTGTGTCATCATAAGAACCCTTTGCCTTCTACACAAATACTGTATAAGCTTATTGGAATGAAGATATATTAGAATGCTAATTAAATATGTCATGGACATGACACAAAGCTTTAAAATGACATGATTTTTGTGCCTGATTTTTTTGATTTTTATTGCTTGATTTAAATCATTATTTAAATTGCTGATTTAAATCAATCAACCCTGGCTATTAGCTTCATGCTCGTGTGGTGGTGAGACCACAAATTGGAGTTTCCAGCTCTCAGTGATCTTGCAAGAAATATATTCTGGATGATGGCAAGAAAAGTGCTGCTAGTGAAAGAGTGTTTAGTATAGATGAGCATGTTGTGAATAGCGGAAGAACTAAAGAGCTTGACACTGAACAACACACTCTTTTTGAAGCGTGCTCTTAAACCTAAGAAAGAAGCACTTACGTTTGGTTTAGAAATGAATTGCCAATAGCGATAATAAGGTTGCATGTGGTTTTAGTGGTTTTCAGACACACAGTGTGCAGGTGTGGTGGTAACGGGTTGGAAGGGTCTGTGGGGCAGGTACAGGTTAGAAGTCTGCAGGGTAGCAGCGTATGAAATTTCTCAATTCCTATGGNTGCTAGACAGGTTTGAATTTTCAAAGAGCGGGCAAAGAATTTTTGCATGGGAAGTACTCCTAGATGTATTTAAAAAATAGTTGTAACAAAAANTTTGCATGGTGCAAATGAGCTGCCGTATACTGGCTCTACTCAACAGAAAATTTGTAATTGTTTGACTAATTGCATGTCCTTGCAGTTTGGACATGCTTTTGCATCGGTTCTAGTAAGCACGCAATTGATCAGTCTATTAGCATGGTCATTTTTCGTCAAGGCTTATTTTGTTACCAATGTCAAACATATTTTGTTTGAAATTTGTTTTGAAATTAATATTGCGATTTGCTTGTTAGAGGATAGAGTTGTTGATATACAATCTTTGAAATGTTTTGTGAATGCCTGTGTGGTGGTAGTCAAAGATGACAAGAAAAAAACAAGGTGCTCCTCAGAGAGTAAACGGTGAGTTTGTTACTTCATTTGGTTTTAAATGGTTATAATGCTGATGTTTCTTCAAGAACAAAGTGATCACTTGTAAATGTTGCAAACTGATATTAACACTTCCGCAGCCGGTAAGTTTTGAAGATTTCGTGCCAAAAAATGGATCGCACATGGCTTTGTGTGAGCGTAACTCTGGCATCAATTTTGGTTGGGGGCTGTGGATTTTTTGTGAGTGACGTCATAAGTGGAGGACTTTTAGGCTACCTTGGTCCCAAACCTTCAGATGGTAGTATTTTGCTGAAGTTTTTATTGGAAACTAGGCTACAATCCAAGTCCTTCAAAACGTTGGATGATGTGCAGGATTTCAGGTTCAAAAGTGATGATCTGAAGTAAACAACCAGCTGAGTCATGTGACTCGTATGCTTCGCGCCACTATGTCACTACCGAAACAGCCCTTCGTGTTTTTGATTTTTCACGGCGCTTTTCTCCTGAGTGACTGATAAGAACCTGCAGCATGATCACTGCATTTCAATTTGCGATGCACTGATGATGACAGGAGTTATCGAAACATTTGCAATATGGTGTTTGTATTGTTTTCATTGGCCGTGATTTACATTATAAGACTATTTAGCACTTTCGCTTTTAGTGCACTAAAGTGAAGAAAATGTTTAAATAATCCCATAATTAGGTAATTAATTAATTTGTTTATTTTGAATCATAAATTTTGAACCAGAAATTCTAGAAAGTTGTTCAAAAGCTCACAAGACTCGGACTCGAGCCTAGTTTCTAATGAAAACTTTAGCGAAATACTTTAGCCTAGCAGTTGGGCACTAGGTCAGGTAACATGAGCCAGGTTTTAGAGGGTTTAATGGACTTTTTAGCATTTCTGGTTGATGAGTTTTGGAAAAAATGGTAGAATATTAATATGGGAAATCCCCTGAAGGCTCTTGGGAATTCCTGACATATTTGGAATATTTTTGGCGTAACTTTTGAACCAGAAACGCTAGAAACTTGATCAAGGGCTCTAAAAATGCGTATTTTAGCCTAGAATCCAAAAATACTGTGAGCCACAATATTGGCGCGTGGGATCGGATGATGATGTCATATAATTAACCAAAAAACAGACCCNCATCATGAGCCCATTGGCCCAAAACCCCCCCATCCAAATTTAAAAAATGTTTTTTTTATTCTAAACTACACGAAGCCGCTAGTCATTACAGGGTTTGAACAGCTCTCTAGCTCTATTTGCTGCCGAGTTAGGCCGGCCAAAGTTTGGCCTGAAAGGGCAAATTATGCTTTTTCTGAAAAGTTAGGAATTAGGCCCAAAACTGGGTTTTTGGCCCGTAATTTTGGCCACAGATGTGCTAGCAAGTCAATCAAGGGCTCTATAGACGCGGATTTTCACCTAGTTCTCAACAAAACTTTGAGCCAAAAGAATGGGTGAATGGGTTGGGGCCCAGGGCTGGGCAAAGGTGGCCTGTTTTTCCAAAACATGTCCTCTTTGTGATGTCACCTCCAGAAACCCCCCCACCGAAACCGAAAATTGTTTTTTTCGATTTTGACTACAAGACTTGCTGAATCTGTAGAGGGTTTGAACAGCTCTCTAGCTTAATCGCCTGTCGAGTTATAGGATTGCAAAGTTTTACAAGAAAAGTGGCGCACGCGGGACTTAAAGGGTTTTAAAGGTGTTAGGGACCCGAATCAGGTTTGAAAAAGAATTTAAAATCGGGTCCCAAGAATCAGCGAAAATTATCATCGGGTCCCTAGAATCAGAGAAAATCGGGTCCCTAGAATCAGAGAAATCGGGTACCTACAGGTCCATACCCGGTGCCTAACATTTTCCTTTAAAAAAACCTGCTATACCCTTTGTCAAATGAACCAAGTGAAGACGAGAGAATTGTCAATGAACCAAGTGAAAGCAGGACAAACATTAAGTAAACCAATAAAGGTGTAATTGCGATGGGAAATGGACAAATTAGTAACAAACATCAACATACTTAAGTGAAACCATTTGGAAATCAATGAGCGCTGTTTATTTTGCAATATGAAACTGTAAACAGGGTGTCATTAACTAAAATGTTTCTGGCAGTGTAGCCTAGATTTACTCTGCAAAATTTGAAGCAATTTTGATGACTGTTTAAAAAATATGAACTTGTGGTTATTCATCAAACCACTCTGCGTTGACATCAGGTTTGTGCTATAAATTGTGCACTGTGCAAATCTACAACAATAACTGTCTGCTTTGTATTTATCTAAATTGCTTGTTAGCTTGAGACTTGGCTATTTTTGTTGTGGTAACTTTGACATGCTTACAAATTTGAAAGTACCTTGAGCAATGAGCATCACAAAGCATTCCTCAACTTGGCAGTGATCGGTACTTTGTGTCAAGTGATTATTTGCCACTTGTACGTGTAGTAGACATTACGTATTTATTTAAAACAGGTCTTTTATCAGCATTGTTTTTCTGAAGTGGAGTGTGTAACAGTCATTTGCAGTAAACTTATTACCTTTGCTTTTCCAGTTCATTTTAAAACATTTGTTTAAAATCCTATATATACAGTAGCTTCTTGACATACGGAATTTTTACACTTTTTCACTGAATTTGTTTTTGGAATGGATTTTACCGATATGTTTTTGTGTGTCCTTCAATCCACATTAGTCATATATTAACAGCATGCACCTACTTTCTTGTAGTAAACAGCAATATATGATTGTCAAATAGTTGTGCTTGGGTAGAGCCAATACTGAAAAGAAGATCTTGTTCACTGGCATTTTATCAGTAATTAATGTGCACATTCCAGTTAAGTTTTAATCATAACTCCTAAGTGGTTAATCCATGGATTTGATCATTTGTTGTGGACCCGCACCTGCTGTTTCAGCTTGTTTGGTGTAGATCAAACAGAAGCAAGAATCAAGTCTTAATATATTATATTGCATGAATATAAGACAGCGGTTCCCAACCTGGGGTACATGTAGAAGTACATTCACTTATCAGAAGAGGTACATTTAAGGTTAGTAATAGAAGAGAAAATATACTTACGTATTATTTATTTCCAAATATTCCAAAATTTACTGGATTTTTGTTATCTTACTCAACGTTTTTGTCGTAAGAAATTTTAGGGGTACATGCTCATCTGTCGAAATGCTGAAGTGGTAGATGGTCAGAGAAAGGTTGGGAACCCCTTGTATAAGATGTCAGGATATGTTTGAAAAGTTGAATTTTGAGTTTTTTTGATTTGATTAAATTATATTTCAAATGAGTATAAGATTTAACTTAGAATGGATACCGATCGAAAATGGGTTGAAATGATGCATTTCTGCTGCTGCTGTGCCTGTGGTACATTGCTGATGACTAGGGCAACCAAAAGTCAA
>JGI24158J21664_10013299_pt1 | contig 10868 bp, 9 predicted proteins | sample Ectturendosymbi3_FD_21664 | JGI IMG/M metagenome (IMG submission 21664)
CCATTGTGTTTTCATTTGCTCTAATGTTCGCTAATGGTTGGTTTATTGCATGCGATGGCTTTTATGGTGCTTCTGCTTGTTGGCTAAGTCATATGAAACAATAAACCATTACCATTTAATAGGTAGGCCTACTGCTGCCTATGAAAGCATAACAGCAACAAATAGAGCCTTGAAAACTCCATAGCATGAAACAAACTTGAAACATGAAACCTTCACAGCATCAACTCAAACTATTCCAGTTACATTTTTGTTGTCATAGCTCAAAAACATTTACCAGCGTCAACAATTCGATGTTTACAAAGGTTAGGTAGAATGGTGGTTTACCACTACATGTTTCTAATTTTTAAATATTTCAAAGTCTACCCAATTTTGAATGGAGTTGTTTCAATTAGCCCAAATGTGATTTCGGCTGTTGGAATTTACCCAATTAAAATAACATGCAAATCTGAATGAACCTCTCCTAATTTACCCAGTTGGTTCCAATTCTGCCCATGTTTGAATGAAGCTGTTTTAATTACCCAGACATGATTGAGGCTGTTGGAATTTACCAAATGTTTCTAATTTTATCCAAACTTCAATGAAGCACTTGTATCTTACTCAAATTTGAACGAAGCTGTTTGAAGTTACCCAAATTTGAATGCAGCTGTTCCACATGGCTCAAATTTGAATGGAGATATTGCCGTTTGCCTAAAGTTGATTTAGTTTGTTGGAATTTACCCAAATTTTTCCAATTTTTGGAAATATTTCTATTTTTACACAAATTGCATGAAGTTGGTTGTTCTAATTTGATCAAATTTGATTGAGGTTGTTCAATTTTACCCAAAATATTCTAATTTTATCTATATTTGAATAAAACTGTTGTAGTCCACTTAGATGTTTCTAAATGTATTCGAATTTTAGTGGAGCCACAGTGTTCTACGTGGTCCAATTTTTAATTTGACTCTTTGAAGTTGCCCGCAATTAAACGAAGCTCTTGCAAATTGTAAATTTGAATTGGCTGATGGGACATTACCCAAATGTTTCCAATTTATGTAAACGTTTTTAATTTCAACTATATTTGATTAAATCTTTTCACATTTGTCCAGATTTAATTGAAAGTATTGGATCATACCCAATTGCTCTTAATTTACGCAAATGTTTCTTATTTTACCCAAAACCTGAATGAAGTTTATTAATTTGTCCAAATTTGATGAAGGCTGTTGGAATTTCCAAAGTGATTATTTTGCCATCAGGTAGTGTCTGTTTTGCCATCAAAGGCAAAAAATGGCCAAATCGTCTCAGTAAAGCTTTTGCCATTGGTGGCAACATCGACACTACCTCACTTAAATGTGAATCTACTGTAGCTGTATAATTTGCACAAATGTTGAAAATTTTTGCCCGAATAATGGCCAATGTTCCAGCGTAGGGGATGCGACCGCATCCCCTGCATCCGCATGTCGTACGCTTATGCTGAACGGTTGTGATTTAAACGCCACTCACACGGAAATAAACGTGTTAGCAGGAATACAATGACTTGACGGTCAGTAACAGTTGGCGTTCAACACCGTACTCCCGCAATACTTACTAAAGCTTTTCACGAGAAACCCGGTTGTATGCTTTCTCAGTGCCGACAAAACATGTGCAGACATCTTTTTGCACATTCGCAAAATTTCTCGAAAATTTGCTGGAGAGTGAAAAGGTGGCATGTAGTACTACGGCCAAGACGAAAACCGCACTGGGTTTCTCCAGCGATCTTTTTCAAGGCACTTAGCCTACAAATTTCCATGGAGGCTAAGAAGAGAGGTACCCTGGTAGTAGGTACGTTGCTTCCTGACCCCGTTCTTTTGTGTGGTGACAATCACCCCAATTTACCAATCTTGCGGTGCCCTTCTAGAACACCAGGCAATTTGACACATGAGTCAGCAAAAGAAGTCCTTATCTGTTCAAGGCTTTCAACATTTTCACGACGGCTGCGGACTTTTGCGCCTCACCGTACCGCGTCTGCAGATATGGCTTGGCTTTATTTTGATGCCAGGCCTGCTATGGTACTTTCTTTGTTCGAATACCATATTTCACCCACTGTTTTCAACACGTGGTTACTTTTTTGCCATCATTCGCCACAGCAGTTAGTTTCAGTCCACATACCCGAGCAGCAGATGAAGCTATAGCTGCTTTGATAAGTTGCCACTCCACTATTGTGTCCGCTATGAATTCCAGGATCTCTCGGAATAAGGACGATACTTTGTCTGCAATAGTATAGGACTTTCCACTTTACTCGGAAGGACCTCCTAATCCTGAAACTGCGTGTAGATCCTGTTAGTTTACCACTAAACCACGACGCTTAGTCGAAGTGATGCCAACAACACCCAGGGAATATCGTCTGGCTTCCACGAATAGTTCATGCTTTTTCCTGTGAGTAAAATGACGTTCCAGCTTACAATCGTTAGCTTATTGCAAGATTGTCATTTCATCCCTGAAGTACACTCAATTACGTCAGTGTGCAATTAATAAAGCACATGAGTGAAATGTCTTCTTTTACCCAAACTTTCAAGTTAGTTACTCATCAACTCCTACGAACTATGAAACACGAATTTACTAGAAAGAGTTTGTCGATTTGATTTTATACTAACTTAACACTTTTAACTTAATGCGTTTTCTATGACATAAAAACTTTTATTTTTTTCCCTCAATAGCAAAGAAATATAATTTGATTAATATTGTTGCTGTAAAAAGGCCGAAATCTTTGCCCAAATTTTTTGAGATTTTTTCCACATTTTTGACAAACGAAACATTTGGTGGTGCGCTTGCCCCCCCTGCCCCCCCTGATCCTAAACTATCGATTTTGCAAAAAGTAAACAGAGTATGAGATTCACGTGTGGTGTCTGAAAGACGCATATCAAGTCATCTAGGGGCATGGTAGGAGATGCTTCTTTGGACATCCAGTAAAACTTTTCCACTCTTGTTTGAAATTTTCTTTTATCAGGAACGCGTCGGACAAGCAGCGTTTGTTACAACAGACATTGTAATAATGTCTCAATGTTCGAATGAAATCCTCAAGTGGGTTTGAAGTTTTTCCAAAAGTGAATTATCTGAAAACCAGTGAAAATTAACTATCGACTTTGCCATGGAATGTGTTTGTCGTTGGCAAGCACGCAATGCAAACATTGCAATACGAGCAAACTTTACATGTCTCATTTTGGCAACGACATTCGGTGCGTTGACATGTTGTTTTTAAGTTTTCCACTGAGGCTTTTGTGAGTAGAATTAAAGCAGGGTTGGCATAGCCACCTCCCCATAAAGTTTCAACAGCTTTGTCAACATGACCTACAGTGCGCGATGACTATAACAAATGTACCAACGATGTTCCACTGAACTCGTAGTAAAATTTGTTCAAACCGTTCGTAAATCGTTTAAATGAACCCAGAAGTAGACATGAGCCTACTGCAGCCAGAGAAACGTCAGTTTTGAACCCAATAATTCCTCGTATATGATCAATTAACAACAAATTGGTGTGAGGGCATTTTCCATCGCAAAGGTGTAATGAAAGGGATTTAAATCAAAAAGAGGCATGATCAATTTGGTGAAAGTGAGTTAAGCTTGTTACTTCCATTTTCCTCTTCATTGAAGAGTTTTGTCTATGCAAAGAACAATCTGTGAATTAGTATTTGATATCATCGCGTAAATGCAAATATCATATGAACTGCGAAAGCTGGTGCTTTATACTAATTTTCAATTGTTCGGAAATATGCGGAAGGAACAGTCAGACGTATATCAGGTGATTGACCCCTATGAACAAAATTCCTGCCACTGACATCGTGGGTCCGGCTCAACCGCTTCCGCACCGGTGTCGGACGTTTCCGCTCCTGCTTTGCATATATGGAGTATGGCCACTTCTACAGCCTGCGAGTGTGGCGCAGAAGATCAACCGTTCACCATGTTGTCTTCCGATACCCAATCCATCAACCTCCCCTTGGATTGCACGCCCTGACCATTCTGGATGATGAGACAATTGATTGTCTGCTCAACACCTGCCCAAAGATCTAGTACGGCCAAGCAGTGGACTAAAAGAACTGCTTCAAACAATGAAGATGAAGCAGCTTGGGCTTGTGTGCTGTAGACATTCCCATCTAAATCGTCCTCATTGTTCAGTTTTTTACTTGTTGAACAAACTAATAGGTATAAAAAGTTTTGTTTTTTTCCCCACAGCTTTTCCTCCCCAATTCCTCCCTGGAGCACATTTTCTCCCCGGGATTAAACATTCCTCCCTTAGTGAGCCAAGTTGCTCCCGTTTGAGAACCACTGGTCGAGAACAATCTATTTGCTGTGCATCATAGAAGAGGTGAAAATTGAAATTTGCACCTTGGGGAAGATGTTTCTTGTGTGCTTTGGCGTTAGTGCTAGGAGGAAATTAAAAGTATTCGAAATTCGTTAACAGATATGACAAACTTTAACATTCGCATTTTGAAAATTCCAAAAGAAAAAGACGCTTGCCCCATTTTGGTTTTAATTAAAGCAACCACTGATTGTTTAACGCGCGATCCTTGAACCTTTGAGGCTCTGGCTGGTTTGAAAAAAACTTGCGACGCCGAAAGATGACCATTTTTTTCTGATCTCACATCTTCTTGATTTCAATAGATTGACGATTCGGGAAAATTTGTTTTATTTTCCCAATTTATGAATGCATTGTGACTTGGAAGTTTGAGGAACGCGTTGTAGCGGCATAAATATATTTTGTTTGTTTTCGTAAAACCAGTAACCAAACATTTACATTGCATGTCAATATGACAATGGTGATGAGATGAAACGTTCTTCAGTTAGTTTTTCTGCGTTTCACGTCTTTTAGGAGAGATTTTCCTGAAGGTGTATAAAAATCTTTTGTTAAGGTACATTACTTCTTTTTCGTTGCTTAGTTTTCTTATATTACCAACACTTTGAGGGTTTCTACCTTTATAGCCTGTAAAGAAAAAGAGTTTCATTAAGACTAAATTCTGCATAATAAAATACCAAGATGAGGTTTCAACATTGTTGCTAGTTTCCGACAAATTCTGCGAGATATATTTCAACATCTGGCAGTTATACTCGCACCCGTCATGTGTTGCGTGGAAATCTAAACAAATAATACAACATATTTTCATCTACACCACATTTTATTAAAATAGACCTTTCTAAAGCTTCCCTAAAGCGAAACACGAAGATGGTTGCCGACATTGAAAATTGCGACTACTTGATCACATAAAAAGATCGATCTTGCATCAAATACGGTTACGCATATACAGTTGCGCAGTAAAACAAAAGAGCAAAGACGGTTCTTGATTGGTCCGCATAAAATAAGAATTCGCAAAACATTGAAAACAGTTGCGGACCAAAAGAAATCTTGTCCTAGAACGAAGACAGACGAGTACAGTCCGAAGCTACGTGACCGTCTGCAAACGGCTTTGTCAGAAAAAGGCTGTTCTACCTTACTAAACTCAAGTTAGTTTGGCAATGCAAAAAAATAAAAAAATGAAACAATTTCTGGGAAGTTTATATTTGTGTTCAGGATCATAGTTAAATAAAAGCTGATGATAGCTATGTAGTAGCCGAAATGTATGTTTCATAAGATGTATGTGTTTGATTCTTAGTTTGTGAAACGATTCCTTTCGATAGACAGAGTTTGTACAAATAAAACAAATTTTTTGAAGTCTCAAAGGTTTAGCGTGTTGCACACAAAAGCTACACTTGAGATGCTGCAATGTAAGATACCACCACAGTTTCAAAGGTTACGTTGTTGAAACACAAAGCACATTATTTCTTTCGGTATAGTAGTTTCACTCCAAATCAAGATATTATTAAATATTCCCACTTTAAGTTAAATTGATAGCATTTGGCAAACGCTTTTATTGATTCTTCTTCATGACCGCTTTTTCCTTTAAGGCGGATCGCGAGAGCAGCAAGCCAAGAAGGACTGGATATACCTCACGGTTTCCAACAACCACTGATGGTCGTGCTGGCTCCACACCAACACAGGACCAGGTCCGGCCGGAAATGTAGTCCCTCCATTTGGTCTTTCGTCGACCTCTGGCCCCCTTTCCCGTTGGCATAGCCAGCAGAACTCGCCTCGCCGATCTTACCTGGGCATTCTTGCCGCGTGGCCGAACTAACGAAGCTGAGGTCTCTCTATCCGGAGAAGCTTATCGATCGGCATGCAAGGCTTTACGAATTTCACCGCCGGGCTTCGTCGCGAATTGTCACACCGTAAATTCTTCGCAAAGGACCATCTCTACCGCTTGTACTTGAGATAGCACTCTTTCCGTCATTATCCATGATTCTACTTTAAATCAAATTCGAGAATGTTTGGCATATGTGTGCATGTTGAGGTTGAAGGTGTTGCGCCATTCCCTACAGTTGATACAGATATGCGACCCAAACTCAAGGAGTATGGAGCGGTGTGACCGGCCAGGAGGGCCATTGTGGCCTAAATGATATCGGAAGACTACTGCTGCAACTGTGCTGTAACAACACACTGCTCGTCATCGATACTTTTTTCCAACACAGAGCTTTGCAATAGTACACATGGTGCAGAGAATCTTTGGATCAACGGTCAGTCATTGACTTCTCTAACGTTTCAGGTGATCTGTTCAAATCAGTGTTAGACGTTTGTGTCAGTCAAGATGCAGAACTGTCGACGGATGACCACCTGGTGATCTGCAACGTACGTCTGGAAAAACCAGCTGGGAGTACACATCCTACAAGACCAGGAGGTTCCACCGATTAAAGTAGAAGGCTCTGGCAGAAAAGAATGAAAGAAATACATTCGCAGACTTTTGTACTAGGCGTAGCACTACAAACCAAACTTTACTGTCCAGCAAATATTTGAGAAATCTTGGGAATATGCCAAAGACGTCTGTACATGTTTTGTGGACCTCGAGAAAGCATATGACTGGGTTTCACATGAAAAGCGTTGTGGAGTGTTGCGGGAATGCAGTAATGACAGCCGTTGTTTCTAGTGTTGCAACTTCTCTGCTGGCGTTGGGCTGATGCGCGATTCACCACGAACGGAATGTGCGTGATGAACAATACCATATTTACGTGGCGCGAACAAACAATAATAGAATGATATCGTCGAGTGAACTCTATTGTTGCTTGCTGTCACAGTGCTTTGCGCACCTGCCGCTCGGGCTTTCTAATCGCAACACTAGCCATCAGGTCACTGTATTTCTGTATTTTGGTCACATGTCTGAACCATAGCAGCTGAGATCTTTTTATTGCGAAAGGTGGTTTGACATTCTGCGTTTTACGAATTTATAGCTGCGCACGTTGTCGCGAAGTGTCACTCCGTGAACTCTTCGCAAAAATCCCATATGTGCCGCTTGTACTTGAGATAATATCCTTTTTTCCATTACCCAAGACTCATTAACATAGCTGAGGATAGGAACAAAGACAGATGTACAAACTGACAACTTTGCGATGTTTGAAAGCCCCGTTTTGTTAACACAGAACGATGAAGCTCACTTAACTCTTTTTGCGTTACCAATCCGTGTATCAAACCGATGACCGAATGGAATAGTTACTGATTTTTTTCTTTGTTCTCTCCTCAGGATAATCGGATAAGCTAACTACAACCCGATGAAACATTGTGCATAAGCATTCCTGTGCACTTTCGATTTTTTAATTAATGTGATACCGACTTTGTGTCCGACAGAAACAGACCAACCAAAAAATAATGAATAATGAAAAAAATAATCACCTGTTGTGCCTTCCGTTATTGGTGAATATCATTCCAAGATACGTGAACGTCTTGTCCTGCTGCAGTATATTGCCGTTTACTTTCAGGGGGCATTGACTTGGGCTTCTTATATGACATAATACCACCCGGTAACATGCTTTCACGAGATCGAATAAACATGGGTAGACGTCTTTGTAGGCATACCATATTTTCATGATTGAAAACCGGGACGCTTCAGAATAACGAGTTTTATCAGACGAATGTGGTTCATATCATACTTGGAATATGCATCTATTTTCGCTATATATTGCAATGGTTTCACCTCAAGCGATTTAAATTCAAAAAGCTTCACTTTTACACCTAAATCAGGTACAAAGTAGCGAAACATAACGAACAATTTTACCCTTTTTTCCAGTGACTCCGGAACAGCGGTAGGGGCTAGGGGCAGTAAAAGAGTTGATGGCAATGAAAACTTCTAAAAACAAATCGTTACCAATAATGCTTGTTTCTGTTCAGCAACAATGCTGACCTTAAAAATAATAACAGATAAATTATAGAAAACTATACTCTGAAGTTTCTGGGTGTGTGAATTTCTGCAATATTGCAATATGTTCCAAGTCGATCTTAATAAACCATAGAACTACCTAGCAGGCTGTGATTGGTCTGATATTTCTATAAAAAGCCACCTCCGCCCCCTTTACCTCCTCCCTCTGAAAGGGCAAAGGGCAGTGTACCCGCTCTCCAGTGTCCCTGCTCTTTTCTGTTCGAAGCATCAACAGTAAGCGAAACAAAATTCACTTTATGTAATTCTTGGCGTAATTCAGCAACAAGCATCGGGACAATGCAATCAACAATTACTGTTTCACATTTTGTTCCTGCAATGGCAAATTTAGGTTAAAAATTTGGAAACTAGCTCAGAGTTTGCAATCAGAACTTTTAAAAAACTGTTCGTAAATAGCAGCGTGATACAAAAAAGTAGTTTCTTTCGCTGTTACGAGTAGAGACTCATCAGAATGAACAGCTTGGAAGAAGTGCTTCACACGAGATGACAACATTGCTGTCTCAACAGAAGATTTGTGTTTTTGGTTTCCAAGTGGTTGACAATATCTGAGTGTTCGCCATGGCTAATTGCAAAAATAGCTAATTCTAATTCAGCACAGTTATTTTTAGACAAGGTTCAGATCGAAGCCTAAAGAAGAAACTGTTAGGTAAAGAAAAATTACATAGGCCGACCAGTATCTTCAGAGTGGTTCAATAAAATGAGAAAATGATGAATGTTTTTTTAATTATTTGAAAATTGCCAAAAACATCGCGGGCCGCACGAAACGCCCTCGTGGGCCATAGCGGGCCGCGTGTTTGAGACCCTGATCTAACACAACGAAACAAGAAAAAAAACAAGATCTCACATCACTCTTCAGCAAGTTGGCTGAACACACCAATCACTGCCTGCTAATGCATATGTAGGTAGGGCGATGCTGGCTGACTGAATGCCTAACCGGGAATTTTTGGTTGACTGACCGGGACGCCGGGACAAAGCCTTTAAACTGGGACTAGGCTAAAACGGGACGTATGGTATGCTTAGTCCTTGGCATACATCCAAGGATTTTCAAATACTTGCTGGAGAGTGAAAATTAGGTCTGTATTGCTAAATCCAGGTCGAAAATTGCACAGGGCATCCTTCAGTTATGGTACAATTATTTCATGGCATCTTTTGTCAAGCGTACTTTTAGCGTACATTTTTCTCGGAAGGCTAAGCAGAGAGATGCCCCGGTAGTTGTGTTGGTTCCTGACCTTCTTGTGCATGGAGATAATTAATCCAGTATATCAAGCTTTCGGTACCTTTCGAGAAGTCTATGCCACTTGAAACATAGGAGACAGCCAAAGAACGTCTTCTCTCTTCAAAGGTTAGAGGATGTCAGGTCGGATTTCATCGCAACCTGCAGTCTTCCCAGCTTCCGGTTTTTGAATACTTCTTTTACAATGATGGCACTTTCCTTCCCCAAATGCATATCTTGTGTGTCCGATGGTATGCCGGTGGTTTACCAGAATACTTTGTTGACTTTCCAGTAATTGGAATCCAGTTTATGGCCGCAATTTTTGCAGAATTACATTTAGGTGCTTTTACCAGTGTTTTTTTAAGGTTTTTCGAAGGGTGTCGTGGTGGAGCTTTAGGGTGTCAATACGGTTTTCCCTTCTATGTCTGACACTTTTATCTGATTTTCATAAAAATGCAAGTTTCAATACACCTAATTATTTGAACACGACATTCACTTTTGACAAAAAAAAAGACAATTTTATAAATAGAAAGTTTCAGTGTACATATTCATTCATTCCTTCATTCATTTTCTTGCCCGCTTTTCCTTTGAGGGGGAGGGTCGCGGGGGGGCAGCAGCTCTACGTGGACCCGAAATACCTCACGATTAACAGCAGTCTCACAAAGTCCCCTCGGTCCACACAAGGTCGAAGATGTAGTCACGCCACCTGGTCCTTGGACCTCTCGACTGATGTCCCACCAATGTAGCCAGCAGGACTTGCCTCGTAAATCTTTCCTGGCCGATTCTGGAAACATGGCCGGACCACGTAGCTGGGATCTTTCGAATCGGAAAAGTGGCGTGACATTCCGCGCTTTACGGATTTCAAACCTGTGCATTTTGTCACGAAGTGTCACACCATGAACTCTTCGCACAAATCCCATCTCTGCCGCTTGTTCTTGTGAAAGTATTCTTTTAGTCGTTACTTGAGGGTCATGACCACAGACGAGAATCGAAACAAAGACCAAACGGAAAGCTTTGCGATCTTTGAAAGCTCCAGTTTTCACCACGGAGCAACAAAGCTCACGTAGAACTGCGTTTGCTTTCGTAACACGAGTATCAATCCCTTTGTTCCGATTTCCGTAACTCGTGAATACCACTGCAAGGTAGCCTACTGAGGTTCTTACATTTCACCTGCTGCAGTGTATTGCCGCTCACTCGTTGCATACACTGCTTTGGGCGTCTTGAGGGACATAATACATCGGTCTTTTTAGTGCTGAATTTCGTACCTGATTTGGATGCAGGCAGATGAAAACCGTTCAAGTGCATTTTGAAGGCCCTGTTGAGAAGTTGCTAGCAGTACCAAATCGTTCGCAAAAGCAAAGGATAGATTCTGCAGTTCTCAAAGGTGACACCCTCGTCCACTCGGCTGC
>JGI24158J21664_10013300_pt1 | contig 10868 bp, 8 predicted proteins | sample Ectturendosymbi3_FD_21664 | JGI IMG/M metagenome (IMG submission 21664)
TCACGCTTTTGGTTACAGGCTGAGTCTAAGTGCAAGCGTGCATTCTCAAACCTGACCGGTGATAGTCACTGTAACGAAACGGGCATTATTAAGTAGCTGTTTACCCGTGCCAAGAAGTACAACTGACGAAAATTCCAATCATAATCATTTCATTATAGAGGAGGAAAGTTTTACTGTACAGCTTACATTTAGTGATGGAAACTGCAGTTTATCAATTTATCTCCTAGCATTTCACCTCTGTTTTGTTTCCGAAACGCTAAGTTTTTGTTTACAAATTATATGCATACATGTTTGTTGATCATACTGTTTTTTATGACATTTGGTCGCTTAAAGTTAGTAAGACAACAGAAATGTAATTATTAACTGGATCTCCCATCGCCCCCCAATTGCCCTTTTCTGCTTCATCGCCCCCTTAGAGTTTCACAACGCCCCAAGGGGGGGCGGTACCGCTCACTTTGGGAACCACTGATCTAAACAAAGAAAGTGTCTGTAACTCTGTGATTCAACCTCCAATGTCGTTCTAAAACGTTCTGTTTTGTCTGTTTTTATCAACCTGCGTTGTGCAGCGAGTGTGTATTTGTACTACGGACTTCGTGTCTGCTGTCACATAAATTCATTCATTCATTCAAAGAATGTCACTGTGTCGCACATGATTTGCTTTAGATCTTTGTGTCAGTACCAGCCGCCACTTTTATGTTGAAATAATATCAAAAAAATGCAATCAGTGTCTCTCCAAACAAAGTAATATAACTACCAATCCTGTTTTGCTCGAATATTTTTTAGGTTACCCAAATTCGTTGTGGACTCGGATGACTCGAACTCGACTCGCTTTAGCCTGAATAATGCAAACTTATGCAATATTTATACTACACATGGATTTAAAAATCACGAAATAATTAGTTTTTACATTTTATTGTCGAAAATACTACTAGGGTTAGCTATTGATGTCATGGAAGATCTCAACCTTAAAAAACATCATCAATCCCAGACCCAGTTATCCGCATGATACCGGAGTGTGGGTGCTCATCTTCAACGCTTTCAATAAATGTGAAAATAAGATCGCTTGCCTTGGTTCGAATTTCGAAAGTGATGAAGCGTGTCACAGAAGTTCGTTTCTTGACTGTACTTCTTTTAGTGGTGAAACTCTGGGTAGTTTCTTTTAATACAGCGGTGGTCCATTGTCTTTGACAAACTGACTTTGTTTTGTTTCTTTGTGAGGAATGCCGTTTTGTTCTCTCACGTCTCCGCTCTGCTCTTATGGGGATTATCTTTTGTCAATATGAATGAGTGACTACGCCACTGCTGTGGTGTGTTTTGTACGTACATAGTCACTAGTGACAGTACTCAGTAGGCCTATGTTTCTTTACGGAACCATCGCATGGTATCTGCAGCTGCTAATGTTTGTACATTTTTATTTTGCATTGCAACGGTACAGCCATAGGAAGAGCAAATGCTTTGTAATATTAAATGCTTATGTGAACGTTACTCTCCTCTGTGGTTTAAAAACTTGCAGTGTGCTGTTCACAGAAGAGGTAGTGGATGTGGAACAAGCCTGGACCTGCATGCCAGTGTGTCTTACCGCCTATTGGGATTGTATCTGTGGTCCTCAAGACATGATGTAGTTCGACTGACAGTGAAGCAAGAGTAGGTGAGGCTGGTGACTGTTAAATACTAGTGTTAGCGTTGCTTTGCATTACTTAATACTTCATTTGTATTTTAGAATAAATTTCAAGGAAAAATGTGTGTATTGCAGCAAAACATGCTGTTGAATTGGTGCTATCTGTGTCAAATTTTGGTAGGACAGTAGTTGCAATCTTCTGGCTTTTGTTTTGTAAATACTCTGTGCCTATACTAAAACTTTTCACCTGAGTTAGCATAGCAAGTTTCTGCAAATTTTTGTGAATGTTAGGGTACCCTTTAAATTTTGTTTGCCCAGCACATCGATCTTTGGCTACAGATAAAGTGTGAAACGTTGTGAAATTCAATTTTCTAGTCAACTCTTCTCACAACTTTTCCTACAATATTATTGAAGCCAGTTGAGTAAATAGCTTATTTGTAAAATGCTGAAGTATCGAACATTATTAATTACATTATGAAGGTTTGATAAAGGAAAATGCTTCTAATTTTTTCCACAACGTTATTTTTATTAGAAACAAGGAATAAAGAACAAAACTGTAACATTGCAAAACACAAAAGTGTTTTCTATTGTTTTGCTCATGAAATGGAAAACTGGCCCAGTTACAAAGTAATAAATTTATAACTTAGATGTTACCTTGTAGTTTATAAACAAAATTAACATCATATTTCTAAGAATTGTATGTCATTAAGGCTGTTAAATCTTCGTTAAAGCTGAAGGAGATATTGCTAATGATTTTTAAGCATGTATTTGAATGACCTAAACTATAAAAAATATTTTTATGAGAACAAAAGTTTCAAGGGTGCATGTGGAGTCTTAAAGTATGGAAAAAATTTAATAATTTTCTAGTTTGTAAAAGTTTGGAAAAAACTTTCTTTTTATCTGTTAGTATGGAAAAACAAAATAATTCTCCAGACTTGATCTTTTGACATGCATTCTGATAATATTTTATCCTGATATTTTGATTAGATTGATAATTTAACTTTCATCATGTTAACCACTAAAGTGTCTGTAATTTACCTAGGTATGTCATTCAGAAAAGTTAAGTCTGGAAATTTCTATATTGAAAATTACGTAGGAACCCTGAGTTTTGTTTTTTTGCTTGGGCTCTGTTTTCTTAATCATTACATGATTCTACGAACAGTTAATTGTTTTATTTAATATATAGATTGCTAGTGGTTTGTGGGATGGGTTTTTGAAGTTTGAGCAAGGTGTGAAAGTTATATAAGCATGTGATATGTATATATTTGTTATTATTCAAAATTAAGAAAATTAAAACCATTGTATGATCATAATTATTCTTTAAATGTATTAGTAGGCTACATTGTCAGAATCCTAAGAATTATACAAAATGAAACTTTTTCAGGAAATTACATCTAAAACAATAATTTTTCAGACTGATTTGATGTCGGAATGATTGCTTATGTTTAAGATAAACAAGAAGATCATTTAAAACAGAAAAATGCTTAAGCAAGCATATTTTTTAACTGTGGAATTAAAGTAATTTTGGTGATGATGTTTTTTCTTGAACCATGCTCTATGGCAGGGGTGGATAATCTTCCTACAGAGGGCCACATTGAAAACTTTATAATTGCTACTAGGGACCGCATATATTACATATAATCCCTTTAAACTTTAACAAAAACTTTTTACATTAGCTAGCATAAAATGAAAGCAACAGTAATCACTTTTGATTGAGTAAAAATGCTGTTTCGAATGAAACGTATGGAATAAAATCTTGAATTCTAATCTAATCAATAAAATTACTTCAACAAAGACTCAAAATATGTATTATCTATGTACATGTACCTGTTCTACGAGCCACACGAAATGTCCTCTTGTGCTGTGCAAAATGCCCAAGGTGTGTGCTGCATACAGCCATCGAGTCATAGTTTACTCACTCCTACTCTATGAAGTAACAAGCTTAAGTGGATAGTTTTGGGAATAGTTTGTATTTGTAACATTTTATCACTCAATCCTTATCTCACGCATACTTCATGTACATGGTTTGGAAATATTCCTTGCTAAACGTCATTACAGATTCTGTGCTTTCTTTTATGCATGTGGCAAATACTTATTTTTGAAAAGTATTAGTTAATGTGAAATGCTACCTTTTTTATTAGTGACAACCTTTATTATTAATTTTAACGTGTCATGATTAATACATGTCTGTTTACCACTTTGTGTTTCTAAGATTATCTTGTAACATTGAAAGAAATTTCATTTAAACTTGAAATTGTAAGCAACTAACCATAGGCATTTATATTTTTGTTACTATGTCTGTGCTTAACTAAATCCAACATATGTTTGTAGCTTTTGATTGGCACATTGAAATAGTGTATCAACCAATAATATACATTAAGGCAGGAGTCACCAACATGGTGCCCGCAGGCACAAAATTTTCACTTCAGAAGTGTGTATCAAACTAGTATCCTTTCGCATTAATTGGTACCCAAGAAGTAACTCTCAGTTTCACAAAGGTGGGTGACCCCTGTAGGCCTGCATTAAGGTATAACCAGATCAAAAACTGGCCAGATAGTTGTTGATGGCTAATTGTTATAAACAATGTGTGCTGCAAACTTAATACCATCAACAAACATACCATGTGCACATTTTGCTTTCTGATGTATTCCATTAAGGAAAACTTGGTCTACCTCAGAAAGCACTTTTGTTAAACTGCTATTTGGCAGTATGAATAACAGCCAGTTTACTGAATGTGTATGGTGACAGACAAATAATCCTATAGATTATTTTGTATTGTTTACATGACTGACACAATGCATTGTATTAGCATCACGCCAAACCTTGAAAACCATTTTGATGCATGAACTGTTAAAATTATGTTTGTTTATAAATAATATGGAATAGATACGAGCTGTTGTTCTGTATATGAGCTTAACTTGCTTCAGAAATTTCTGCTGGGTAGCCAACAATGTTTTATGTGACAAAAAACCTGACACCATGTTTTCTCAAAACACTGATTTGAATCATCTAGAAAATCAACTACTACAAAATCTTTTTTAAGTGAGATTGAAATTGCAGTGAAATCCAAAGATCATTTGATAGTTAATAAATTTTAAATTGAGAAATATTAACCTAGCAAAGCAGTCCTGATATGCAAACTTGACAGTGATGAAAAATTTTAATTCTTTTGTTTTAAAACGCCAAAACACTCAGCTTTAAAAAATCCAACTAACTCTTTCAACTATATAGTTCGCTTTTTCTTTGTTTAAATATATTTTTTACCTGTCAAAGCCAAGCAGATTATAATTGTGGCATTGAAAATGTGGTTAAAAGAGATTAAAATTTGTGATGTTTGTAAGCTTCCAGGCAAAGCTTGTTTTCATTATTATGCTATACGTTTTTGAAGAAAGCCATTTTCCTACCTAATAGCTAAATTACAAGATAATTGCATATTTTGAAAATGTCCATGAAAAAAAATGATGTTATAAAGACTAAAATGTTTCACTGATTTTAGTTTAATCGCTAACCACAAAGTCTTGAGTTTTAACTTCAACAATCGAAAAAGGAATCAAAAACAAAAGAACAGGTGGGCAACAACCAATAAAACAACAGATGAGCAAAATCTACATGAAAGAGTGGGAAGGCAACCCCATCTTCCATGTAGACATTACTTTTTTGTTTTGCTTCGAAGACATACAGATTTGTGCTAATTATAAAAGATGTACATGGGTCCAATGTGTCTTATTTTTGCTGTTATTAGCCACAGGGACAATGGTTATTTTTTCAAAATTTTAGAAATTGTATGAATTGGATTGCGCATGAAAAAAAATAGGTTGTAGCATATACAGTACGAAGTTTGTTTTAAAATTGCATAGTGATGATGTCTACCTTTTCAGGTGCACTAATACCCTAAGCGTACATTGCTTAAAACTGAAAAATAAGAAAATTGAGTTTGGAAGACACACATTGTTGCTAAATAGGTCTTGTTGCTAGCGTCTTGACAGTGCAGTAATATCCAGTTGTGACTAGAAGCACTGGGTAGAAAAATTGTGAAGTTTGCTTTTTCCTACTGTCCTACATTATTTGTTGATGCTATGATGATAGCTTACTTGTAATGTGAACACAAGTGTGTGTGAAATTGTTGAGAATACAAGCTGTTGTCAGCTTTTATTTGCAAAAACTTACAATGTATTCCAGCTTTCTTATGTCTGTAACAGTAAGCAACAGAATAGGCATTTAAAAATGATATCATTTGTTTGAGATATGTGGTTGGTAACTCTTGCCAGAACTGTACAGGAGTATGTACATTTATTAGGTAAGCAGCAGAAAACTTGTACGCATAGAACAATATTTGTAAAAACTTATTAGATCCTGAGAAAGATAGATTTTTAAACTAAGAAAATGTTGGTTGTTTTCTAACACAAATACACAGTAGAGTTTTATCAAGTAAAGTTTATAAGGTTCAACTATTTTTTATTTTTATAGTGCTCAAATATGGTTAAATTTTGACATATTATGGGTGAAGCAGTAATTGTACTGCTGTCCATAGAGTCAGAGTCAAAGTTCGATTCGATGCATTTTGCAGCAATGCTGCAAGAGACAATAGAAATATCAGTGTGGTGAAGAGGAATAATTTTTACAACATTATGCTGGATAAATGCATACACCAGTGCTTGAGAGGTTGATGCCGATTTAGTTGGGTACCTGTCAAGGGGTAAAAAGGTTAAGAGAACGTTACTGGTGTAAAGGTAAAAATAGTACACTGGTTCACACTACTTGTCAATAAAAACTTACCCTAAGGCGTGTAATTTCTGTCACTACTTTTGTCGTCAGTATTTTGCACAAAGTCTTGTGGTACAGATGTAGGAGAACTGCAAATTTTTTATGCTTCTTGAAATTTTGAAATAATGTGACCACTCTTTTCAGATACACCCATCCATTCAGTCGGTGAACTGATTGATGTCCTTTCAGCAATGCCGCACAAACTTGCGAGTTTTTGCAATTCTTTGCGAAGCATTCCCAATTTCGGCAACAGTATTGCGGACTACGAAGTTATTAACTTGATCGGAAGGGGAGCTTTTGCCTGCGTTTATCGAGCAAAATGTAAACGATCAGGACGCTATGTCGCAATAAAGATGATTGACAAAAGAAGCATGAAGAAATCTGGAATGGTAGCTAGGGTGAGGAGTGAAGTTGAAATTCAGGCTCAACTTAAGCATCCGTCTATTTTGGAATTACATCACTGCTTTGAAGATTCCGATCATGTTTATCTAGTTCTGGAGCTTTGCATAAAAGGGGAGCTGAGTCGCTTTTTGAAGAGTCAAGGAAACTTTTTATCGGAAGATCAAGGTATTGTCCAGTGCGCAATTAATCTTAAGTTGCATACATTTAAAATCCGCAGAATGATGTTCTGGTATGTTATTGATTATAGTATTATTAGACTTTATATCGTTTATGCTGAGCTCTCGACCAACTGTGCGAGTGGAGCTCCCTTGAAACGACGTGCATTTTAAGCGCCCCTTCGAGCTCTTCACTTCCCTTTTCATTGAAAAATGACAAAAAAGCAAGTATTTCGTCGCCCTGTTGCTTGATTGCCACTCCCATACACCAGGTGTGCATCTGCCATTGTTGTAAATAAGTTGCTACACTTTGCAGTTCGGGAATTCTTGGGCCAGATCGTCGAGGGAATGCTGTATCTTCACGCTCAAGGAATTTTGCACAGAGATTTAACTCTGGCTAACATGCTCCTCGATGATTCATGTCACATTAAGATTGCTGACTTTGGGCTTGCCACTCGCCTTGCTCTACCGACGGAAAAGCATTTTACCATGTGCGGAACGCCCAACTATATATCTCCGTAAGTTTGATTTCGGTTCTACTAGCCGTGACCTTCTTGTTATTCATTACTTCGGCTGGTCAATCGCAAGTTCTCGAATTAAGTGCATTCGTAAGTGCCAGGGCGAAATACCACCTGCATTTTTACTGCAACTGTCGGTTACGATATTTGTATCTGCTCCTCATTGTGCCAAAGTTTGAGAAAAAAGTTACAAATTCAATTAAGCTTGCGCAAGATTGCCTTGCAATTTCAGCCGCAATTAATGGTTCATCACTGATTTCCAAACAGTTTCGTTTGCGCAATATGGGATTTTCCCATTGCGTTGATATTTGTTTTTGTCCAAAAACGCTCGATCCAATTCAATAGGCTTTTTATATTGGAACGATTGTCAATTAAGCGGTCGGTGGATCATTAACCTGCAAAGATGTTTATTGCTGAACTTGACGTCAATCTTCATCGTGAAACGTTTGCAAATGCTGAGCCACGTAAATGCCAGACCCAAAACGCTAGCACACTGGTACGTTAAAGCGAACCTAAAGCCAAGGTGCACTACTTTAATGACAATTTTAAAGTTCTAAGCTTGCTGCAAGCTTTCGACTGGGATTTGCTTTCATGATTTGGCGATGATTCGAACTTGCACTTCCAGTTTTCAAGTAGCTATTCTCCACGAAGGCGAATTAATCAGCAAATTAAAAAATATGTTTCATTTGTCGTTGTCGCCTTGGTGGGGACTAGTTACTTTGATTGCAATTTTGTGAAACACAAACGCTATAGGTTCTGGCATCGAGGTAGTTTCTACTGCTTATGAAAAAAACTCGTTAGCGAATTCCATATCTGGCAAATTCAAATCTTTCTGCTAAAATTTCGTTGTCCGCCGCTCTTGGCTATCGCCGGAGCTTGCAGCGGTTGGTCTTAGCTGTTGAAAAAGAGAATACCTTGTTATAGGAGTGTTTGAATAAAGTTTGTTGTCCATAGCTGCTTTGCGTGTTGATATAGTCGGAGTGTCATTAATCAATCAGTCGCTGACACATAACCGTTAGCGGTGCTTTTTTTTGCTTTGAGCAGATGTTTTAAGGCAGGGGTTCTCAAACTTTTGGTGTTATGGAGCCCATGAAAAGATTGACCATAATTTACGGAGCCCCACAATAAATTTCTAAAAATAAAAAAAACACATTGTTACTTACCGATTGATGTTCCTGGGTAAATTGCAAAAAAACTCGCGGAGCCCTGGAGCTCCGTACGGGAGCACTTTGAGAACCTATGTTTTAAGGCAACATTTCAAATTACTGTGTTCCAAGCGCCGAAAACGCGAATAAGTGTTGCAGTTCAAAAAATTGTGTAAGAAATAATCGTACTTATATATAGCAAGTATGCACTGGTTGAGAAGATGGTTGTAACCTCATTACTGTTACGGCATATCCTTGTTTGCAATTCGGCACATGTGACTCGCATGCTCAGGGTAGTTTCGCATTCTTGCCTTTCCAAAAACGCAGCGACTTGACAGTGTGTCAGGAGATATTTTCATCGAAAATGTGCGGTGTTCTGGAGCCTGTTAAAGTGACAGACGAACAGCAGTCACTAGTCAGTGACAACGAATACAAAATGCGCGAAAGTTTCGCGCCGTTAGGAAATTTAAAATCAGACCGGGCATGTCTTGGGCCAGACAGCACTTGTCCTTGTAGACTTGAGTTCGCATTCCACGCGTGCGGCTGTAGCCAGCCAGACGTGACGCATACATGTTGTTTTACAGCCGAGTCGGCTTTTCGCGATCTTTCGCTCGAGTCGCTTCGTGCGAAGAACGGCTCATGTGAGCCGAAATAACCTCGCTTTGTTGCGGTGTTGATTGTCGTTGCGCGTGTACCTATTCCGAACGTCTGCGGCGCGCTGTCCGGACTTGCCGCAGATGGGAGTTGATCATTAAATCACTGCGTCGAGCGAGCCTTTAACGGTTTTGCTGTTGTTTACACAAGCATGTTTGCTTATTAAGTTCTGCGGTTAAAGTGTGAGAAGTGCGGTTGTCCACTCCGAGGATTTGCGGTTGGTTCGAATGCACCAACGCCGCACGACCTTTTCCACATTGTGTGTCGTTTTTTTCTGAGGTTTAGAATACGTTATTCACCCGAAGGCATCAGTACAACCTGTGTATCCCTCGTAACAAAATATTTTTGTGGTCTAGTGCCGAAGAACGTTTAAGAACTTGAGTTAAGTCGTTATACGGCTAACCGGTCTGAAAATTGACTACTTTACGTAGCGTTCTTTCGTCCATCTGAAGGAGCAGTTCCACCTCCAAAAACTTCAATATATTCTCATGACTCGCCACTGAAAGGCCCAAACTTTAAAGCAGTGTTTGTCAACGTGGGGCGTGGCAATATCTTGAAGGACCTTTTTATTTTTTGCTTTCACTTCGTGTTCAATGTAGTCGTGAATTAGAATCATAGCAGACCGTACGATTCTTTTGAAAATGAAAGAAGGGCGTGGGACAAAAACGGTTGAGAAACACTGCTTTGAAGTATTAATTTACCGCAGGTTTTTTAAGGTGTTTTAGGTACCCGATTCGGGTCCCTAGAATCAGAGAAAATTAACATCCGGTCCCTAAAAACATAGAAAATCGGGTCCCTAGAATCAGAGAAATCGGGTACCAATAGGTCCACACAGCGCACCTTACATTTTCCTTAAAAACAACCTGGTTTACCGTATCTTAAAATGAAGGTGACCGAAAAGAATTGGCAGCCATTCGAATCCTATCTTGCACTCCTGGCTGGGAAACTCTTGCCCAAAGGTATCCGATATTTGCATCCCTTCTTTTCGTGATAAAAACGCAAACCTGATGTGTTCAACTGGATGGTAGATGTGCGTTGTTGTGGTGGCTGAGGCCGAGTAGGGAGATTGTCTTGTGACTGTTTCGCTTTTACCAAAGTGGCTAATTTTTGTGAAAAAAGCCCTGCAGTTTTCAAAGTTTGATTTAACTAAGCTCATTGGTCCTTGTTCAAGAGAAAGCGCTGGGAAAGTCTCAGGCAGGGTAGCTTTTATGCAAAACAGGAACCGTGACATGAATTTTAGACATGGCAAAGAGTGAAAGCCCAACATTTACAGAAAAAAATTAGCAAAAGATAACTTGTGGGGTTCCTTAAAGTCCTGTGAAAGGTTGCGGTGTTTTTATTTTTCCTTCCCTTAGAATAACTGCTAGAATGTGCCTGATGTCTGTTTGTTAAGCAGAAGAAACACCTGCAGATTTAGGGCTCACTTTTGACTGTGGTCGCTTGTGTCCGATGCTGAATTTCAACAAGTGCGTTCCACGTTTTCTGAAAGAGCTTGTTTACGGCTCCTGTCAATCGCACGGAACCGTGAAGTGCCCACAAAGCTTTTTAAACCGCCAGTTTACGTATGCTAGGAAGTTTGCTTTGGGTGGGTGTACATTTGTCGACTGTTTGT
>JGI24158J21664_10013305_pt1 | contig 10864 bp, 7 predicted proteins | sample Ectturendosymbi3_FD_21664 | JGI IMG/M metagenome (IMG submission 21664)
TAACTTGGCTTGATATGTACATCTGATTGTCTCTATTGAATCCCTGCCTTCACACTGGCGAAACACGACACAACCTCAACAAATGATGCTTTGGACTTCTAATATTCTGAACTTGCTCATTAAAAGCAACCACAAAGATTGCAAATGTCTTAATATGTTATACAGAGTTCGCTTAGAGAATTTCCAAAAAAACGTTTCAGAACAACAGTTTGCTTGTCGATGGACATGAAGTATGAAGGTAAAGCTGTATACATTTGAAGTATCCTCGGCAAGCTAGGATAAAGTGATGGCCACCTGGTTACGCTGTGACAAATACGTATGTGGTACACAATATCCATAAAGTCACAATAGTCTCTTCACTCACTTTTGCGAACTTTGCAAATGTAACCACACGAAATTCGCACAGCTTAACAATCATTCAGTCCTTTTCTGAAAAAGAGATACTTCTGACGAATTTGTCCATTTTTTGGCATCACTGATTAGCTATAATTACCAGAAAGCACTACACTAAACTATGTGCAATGCACTGATCATCGTATCACCGTTCATCTGCAAAGCTAGTGCAGTACCAATAATAGAGTCAGAAGTTCGCGCTCTAATACCAAAGTCATGGAGATATTGAAAAAAGATTTACCACTGTTATGTAACGATTAATGTGAAAGCATTACCGCCTTTCCAGCCGAGAATTAACTCAACAAAAACGTAGATTCATTAGACAACTTGCAGGCCCTCCCACAAACTAAGCTACGCCACGTACCTGCTCGTATCTTGTTGCAGTTGAGTTGGGACAACTGACGGCGTGCAGAGAGGAGAATTCCCCCCCCCAAAGCTAAATGTATAAACCCGTCTCCCATATTTCGATTTTAGCATTCTTTTGGTTTTCAGTAGGTTGTTGTGTTTGTGTTTTTCGGATTATTTTCCGGTGATTTGGGGTTTTAGTTTAGCCATCCACATCCGGATTCACCATCATTTCTCACGTTTTTTTCTGAGTGTTGGCTAGTGGACCCTGTACAGTGGCCAGTGGGACCCTTTTATCTAAGTTTACTACCCTAGCTCAAAGCTTTATTTACGCCACTGTTTATAGCTATGTAAAATAAGAAATGTAAAATGGGGGATGTTTTGACATTTTTTGATATCCTCGGAGATTATTTCATTTTTCATTAAAAAGTTGGATATGTACTCCAAAAAGAGGACGTATAGTAGCCCTGCTTAACAATGCTACTCATATGCGACCTGTACAAATCTGAGTAAGGCAGACGTAAAATCTACCAGTAACGAGGAGAGACGTAAGCTAATGTGCTCTACGTGGCTTGGCCTTGCATTCAGTAGATTCAGATACCTGAGCGACTTTAACAGCTGCTTCGTCACAATATCAAATAATATACAAGTGAAATGCTGCCGTCTGGATGACCGATCATTTAATAGCGTCTGCAAACTTTTCTCGTTGATAAAAATGAATAAGTGGCACGCACAAGTCGTTCATATGACTAAACACACGAACAAGATGAGGGCCCCCTTTTTGGTGGGGACCCTGCCCCCCCCCTAAATCCGGCGCTGTCCAGATGGTGTGCGCCTGGAAAAGCGCACACCCAGCCTTGCAACAATGGAGTAAAATACACTCAACCTTGGAACAGCGCAGGTCACAACTGCAGAAAGAAGCTGCGGCTCTGCGCGTATGTCTTGTCGAATACGAGTTTCGAGACCTGAAGGTGTGCGCCTGGATTTTCGCACATCCTGGTTTGTCAAACATGAGCAACAGGGGAGTAAAATGCACTCAGCCCTGAAACAGCGCAGCCCACAACTGCAAAAGCAGTTTGCGCAAATGTGCCTTCGAATATGAGAGCAGTCGAGTACATACATATGGAGCACACCTTCGAGCTGGAAAACACAAAATTATCTTTATAGTTTTTTTTGTGAATTTACCTTGATTGCACGATCTGGAAAATGTCACGTCATGTTCAGTTTCACAGGGTGTGCGCCGCACACCTAGCACACCCGGTGTATACGGCCCTGATCACTAGTCTTTCTGGTGCTAACGGATGCTCGTTGTGTTTTTCACGCAAACTCTTGATATACTCCAAAACAAGTTTCAAAATGCTCGGGATGTTTTTCCAATTGTCAATTTCAATTTTTGTCATCTATTTGAAACTAGCAACGGCCAGCGGTTGACTCATTGCCTAGCCACGCAAATTGTTTGTATCCAAATACTGAATGTAAATGTCTTCGTTTGTTTCATCACATTGGTCACCCACTATTATTTGCTTTCGAATATTGCTTGCTTATTTGTGAAGCTCGAAAACCGTTTTCCATCATAAACAACATATCTATGTCCCTCAATAGTTCAAGGTTTACGTCCATTTTCTTCATGCAAGCTACCCAAGTAAGCCATGGGGCTGAAAAACATTGTGCTGGATCAAGTTTGTAATATTTTATACAAACGTCTCTGAAGATTTCAAATACATCTGCAAAAAGAAATTCGTCTGGTTTCAGATACAAGTCATGGTATTCTCTCATTGTTTTCATCTCAAAAAATCCCAAACGTTTTGAGCATGAGTATAGTCTTCGTCTGGTATGTCACTGTTGTTTAACTTTGAATAAAAGTGTGTCTTGATTGAAGTTTTGTTTCACTCAGTTTCTCAAGACAACCAACATAGTCTTAAGGGTAAATGCTTTTTCTCAGTAACAGTTCTGGATTATAAAAAAATTTGCATACGTTTTTAAACTGATTTTGTTCAAGATTATTCACAAGTTTATCAAGACTGCTTGACATAACTCTCAATAAATCGTATTTGATACTTCAATTTATTTTCACCATCATAAATATTTTTTGAAAAGCTAATGTATTTCTCTTCGTTGTTTGGAAGACAATCTTTTTGACCATCAAGATTTTTGATAAACTAACGTGCATCCTAACCAGCAAAGGTGTGAAATATAACTGGAAGAAATTTCGCTTTTCTAAACAAAGTATTACGTTTGTTGTGAGCACAACGTCTGTATTTTCCTGAATGATAGTCATGGTCACGACCTTTTTTATCATTTTTCTCAATAGGTTTATGACAAATCCAACACTTCGCTGATTTTTCGAAATCAATTTTGTCTTCTTTCGTCACAACCATCTTTGTTATCTCTGTTGAAGACCAAACTTTTTCGACGTCTTTCTGAAGATTTCTAAAAAAAATGATGTAACGTTTTCATCTTCTGATTGTTTGGTGTTCAAAACATGTTTGCCTCTTGTTTCATCAAGACATTTCAGGTATATACAAAACCCCGATGGTTCAAGCTTTGGATAGGTTTTTGTGTAACTCTGGGTCATTTTGACATATTTCCATAGGTTTCGTAAAACATTCAAAATCAACATAGACAACAATTGGAACTCTCATTGAATTCTTGTGGTTTTTAAACGCCAGTGTTGTATATCTGTTTGTGGCAATGTATTCTTTGTCACATTGTGTATTTGGCAATATTCATTGCGTGTTGCTAATGTTTCTTTGTTTGAAAAGTAATTAGAACAACGCAGACAGAGAAATGTTTTTCTTTCAGTCTTTGTAACTTGACTCGACAATAATCTTAACATATTTTTGATAAGACAATAATGCTTGTCTTCCAACAACAAAAGATAAACAGTTTTTTTCATCCCTTTAACACCCGCACGGGCCACGTTTTTGACCCGTCAAGTTTGATCGGCCACAACGCCTGAACGCATTGAACCAGAGAGCCAGTGAAAACATTCCTGGATGCGGGAAACGTCGAGGAATTTAATGAACTTGACAAAAAAGCCATATTTGTGCCAGGGTTGGCGCTAGGTGGTTGGGGGCCCCTCCGAGCCTGGACGTTGGGGCCAAGGGCGTATGCAAAGGATTGGGGTGGGGTTAAAAAAACTTGAGCTTGATATTTTACAAAAAAACGTTTTACCTGCGTAAAGGATATTAATTGTTTTCGCATACTTTTTGCTTGCTAATTTGTCGACTTAAAGCAAATACCACTGAATAAACTTGCATGCAAATTTCAAGGAACATTTTGAATGGGCCAAGAAGAAATAATTAGGGTTTAGTGGGAATCTGGTTGATCGTCTGCGTCCAGAAACCATCTCACGACTTTTGCAGACCATTCGTCTACTATGCATGTTTAAGATTGTGTTCCGCGATAGTTCACTTTATCCGAAACAATTGTCTTTATTTTGTTGGCTATTACTGATCAGCGAGAGCGCTAACCGCATTGGCTACATTACCATTTTCTGTAGCATGATAAAACTGTTGCACGAGCTCAAAAACAACAGTTTTATAAAAGCATTCAGGCATTTGCTAATGTCTCAGCAGAGAAAAAAGAAAACTAAAAGTTTGCTGGACTTCTATACATAACGAACAATTTAAAGTTTTTTTTTACGTACTTTATGCACATTCTCAATTCTTGTGTAGTTTAGCAAGATTCGATCTTGCAAACCGGTGTGTGAGCCAGCTAGTCCAGTCGCACACTTTTTATGCTCGACTGCTCGTATTCGACAAGACATCAGCGCAGCCTCATTTTGCAGATGAAACTTGCCCTGACGCAGTGATGAGTGTTTTTTACTCCCTGTTTTAACGCGCAACCTGTTATTTTTGCAGTTGTGAACTGCTGTGTCGTAGCGTTGAGTTTATTTTCCTCCGATATCCTGTCTTGGAGAGCTGATAGTTATATTCAGTTCAATGAAACATGAAATAAGGGGAGTGCGTTTAGAAGAAACATATTATGTCAACAAACTTCGCCAAAACGTTGGTGTGGAAACATGAATATGACGCACATTTGTGACGTCACAAACAGCTCACACCAAATACAAATGACCACAACATGCAGCTGAATGAAACCCCCCCATGAAATGTTTCTGCGTACGCCACTGGCTGGGCCCCCAATGTACATGTCATTTTACACATAATATTTATGTGAACAAAAATATCGATTTATTCTGACAAGCGTTTGTGAAAGCATGTTTCCGCAACATTTACAGCAGACAGACTTAATGAATTTGCTACATTCCAAGCTGGGAAAATAACTTTTTCCAAGTTTTAAGAAATGCAGATGTTTTTTCAACTCATTCATATCTAATGTTTTAGCAGTTTCATTTTCAATAGATACCATTGCCAGATTTGTTCGTCTTTTATCAGTCATAGTTGNTCTGTGAAACGTTTTNATTAACTTTAACTTGCTGAAGCTCCGTTCTGCAGTATTGCGTGTAAAGCAGTGATCGGCAAACTTTCTTCATGAAAGACGCAATCCCTCTTTCCATGAGCGTTCACAGAAAGTTTTCCGAGGGGGCAACGTCGACATTTTGCTTGTCCTTTTTAGGTTGTTGACAATGCAAACGGACGTTCACGATGCGCTTTACCCTTTCTGAACCTAAAAGAAAATCCTCCGTTTTACGGCAATAGTCACAAAAAATGCACTTCGTTGGTAGCAACAGCCAGGTATATAGCGATAAGTTGCAAAATAAACTTTTTGCAGATTTTTCAGGCAGGGTACTTCTTTACAAAGAAGCAAATTGCCATGGCCTTTAACGAAACCACAATCATGACTTTATTTTACCAAGCAAGACTTGCCAGCATCACTTGGAAACATGAGCTGCAAACGTCTGAGATCTCGTCCAAAGCAATCAACTACCCTTTCAATAAATCCTTGCTTGTCTTTACTGACTTTTTCACGGTTATAAACTCCTCCTACATAAACCAGACAAGCGTTCAGTCACACACTAACTACGGATTTTTCAAAACTGATCATGGTGCTTTTTGCGCAACACGCTATAAAATTACGTGGTTTCCTGCTATCAGAACTCACTGTCTCCTTGTATTTCGTGAGTTCAACACTCGCTTGAGGAGAAACGACTGCTACCGTAATTTGAGGTGAACACGTGAAGATTCGTTGCCATTTCGATGTTACACAGAAAAGTCCAACAATGCAACAATCTGCTTGCAAGTTTCATAACCTATCTCTGCGGGCAAAGCAGCGGACATGAGTGAACTGCAAGCTCATCACTGCACAACACCAGGACAGTGAACATGGTTCTTGCGCAGTGTCGGTGTCATGCCGGCAAATAAACTGCCGTTGCAAGAAGTAAATCAATTCAATCGGAATTAAGCTGCTCACTTCAGCTTTTCTATAATTGTTTGGTTCTTCGTCCAGATTTCGGGGAGAAAATGACCGTTTTCCCACCCTGTGGACGCCCATATCCCCTTCAATCGTTAGCAAAGCCTGTGCTTATCTTTGAAGACCCAATTTCAAGCTTATGTTGTATTCAGTTATCTGTAAAATTATGTTATTGTAATAAACACTATAATGGCAACATCAATACCTTGTTAATGTCAAGCAGTCAATGTTCTATAGTTGTTGCAGTATAGCTTATATTTGATCCCACGCAACCGGCGTTACAAATGGGACCCACAGTTTGCCGACCACTCGGCACAGTGTTATTCGTTAAATAACTGGATTTCTCATTGGTGTAAAGTGTTGCTTTTTGATTGGACAAGTCTAATCCAAGATAGCCTACACAGGATATTACAGGCGCGGGCTACGAATACGATTTTACATGATTGTTACCTTGGAAACCGGTCATTTTATTCTTGTGCAGTGAAAGGATACATCACAGGTCTACAACAGTAGCGTAATTGACGGGGACAAAAGGGTGCGAACCTTCCCCCTGTCCAGCTAAACACAAAAACCGGGACCCATTTAGCTTATATTTCGTTATTGAGTATACTGTTTTGGTTTTCAGCAGAATTTTTTTGCGTTTTTCGGCAGTTCTTTGGACTGCTTTTTGATTTCGGGTTTTAGTATATGGAAATCCACATTCGGATACACTTTCATTTCTCAACTTGTTTCTCAGTGAGGTGAGTAGCTACTTACGGTGGCCAGTGGCCTTTCTCAGCTACGTTTCCCACCCAGGCTAAAACGTGTAGTTACGCCATGGGTCTGCAACTTAATTTTCCTGAATAATTTCTCACTGAGCTATACTAAAATGTTTACAATCAACGTGGATTCAGCAACATCACCTACACATCTGCCAGCTTAACAAAGGCAAATGCTGACAGCTAAGCTACTGATAATGCATTTCGCAATGGTTGGCTTTAGGAAGATAGGGTCGTGTGAAGATCATCTTCCTTGACGTATTAAGTAAATATGAATACAGAAAGGGGAAATGTGTGAAATGAGTTATTGATCGGTCCACTTCAAGTGTGTATATATGCCGCAGAAAAAGTACTCAGTAAGATTTTGGGGCCGCCTTTTTGCTCGGACCCCCCCCGCCGGGATAAGGGGGCTCTTCCTCCGGTTCTTATTTGTGCATCTGTCGAAATGATTTTTTGCTAATTTTCAGAAAAAATCCAAAAACACGTTCTCCGCACAGCATTTAGCCTTTCCGATCCGGTTTTTGCGTTTTTGCACCAGTCAGTCCATTTTTGGAAATTTTGCTTCAAATTTTTTTGGTGATGGTGGAATATATTGAGGGGGTTGAAGTGCCTGAATATTAATTTTTTGATTGTCTTCATCCAAAGGATTAATTTACCCTTCACAGCGTCTGATTTCATTCATAAAATCTTGTCTTGATATTTCTATACAGACGATTTATTAGTTCTTCTTTACAAAGCTTTGAGTAATTTCTTGTTTATGCTTTTTTGATATTTGCTTTGAATTTTCCACAATAACCATGTTTCTGCTTTATTACAAGGAAAAATGCTTTTTTTACCTTTATTTTTTCTTTAAAATAATTTTCTCATACTCGTATAACAAACATGACGTTTACAAAATATTAATCAAAAAATATTCTAACCACAAGTAGAACCAAGATAAAAAACAAATGTTATAAAACAACAGTGATTAGCTTTTGATTGAAAATAATCTTGCTGAACATTTAGAAAGTAATTACTTTCTTAACAAATTTTTATGAAAATTTTTGCTTGGATTTAAATTTTCATTGTTTCTGGATAAATTCGTGGAGCTGATTCCAAAAATGTAATTATTTTGTTCTATCATCGTCAGTTAACTATCAGTAAGGCTATTTGCATGTATGTACATTAGTGGGTTCCGATCCAAAACAACCTGGTAAAATGTACTTCACAATCAATAGCACAAAGACGTTGAATACTCTGTCAACCTTATTTGGCTGCAAAATGAGGCTTCCTTTGCACACTTACAGGAGGGAGTGCAAAATGTCTGTTTTCTTATCACTGTCTCTGATGCTTTCTTCTCAGTAATCATTAGCCTTCATGCTTTCTGAGTCTGTTGAATTTAATGATACCGCCCGCTTAGACGACGCTTGAACCGTGCGAATGTGCAGGCTAAGCAGTGTCAGAATACCAGGGCTAGGTTAGTATCACAAAATCTAATTGTTATCCAATTTCTTCATCATCCAAGCATTTAAATCATTAGTATAGGCTATCACAACAGGGCTACTGTTTTTGCAGAGATAACTTCCTTGTTATTGTTAAATTGAGTTATGTTTTTCTGATTTAGAAGTCACCATGTTTAGTAAACAATGTAAAAATTCACCTGGCTCTTTTTGTTATGTTTGTGGATATTATGTTGGTGGAAGACACGTTTCAAATAAAATTGTGAGAGAAGCCAATTACTGGACAGCATATAGACTGTATATTCGAATGCCCATTGGGGACCAGGGCAAGGTCTGGGTTCCACATGTAATTTGTGGCAGCTGTCGTTCTAATCTTGAAGGTTGGTTGAAGGGTTCCGCAAGAATTATGCCATTTGCAATTCCAAGAGTTTGGAGAAAGCCACAAAACCAACATAACGCCTGTAACCTCTGCACGATAAATATTGCAAGTATCGCACGGTCAAAGGAAGAAGAGGGCTAACATATCCAAGTATAACTTTATCCATTGCACCCGTTCCTCAACAGTGAAACTTTGCCAGTTCCAAACCCACCCCCGAAAGTAAGCACTTTTGCGTTTATAAAATATCGGTGAATTAACTGCTGTGAGAATTTGATCCATTTCTACATCTTATGTTTTTCTGATTGTAGTTGGAACTTGATGATGAATGTGAAAACTCAGCATCAAACGAAACTTTAGACAGTGATGTGGAATAAGCACAAATAATAAGTTGAAAACATCATTTTCCGCCTTAAACGGAGTTGGATGATTTAATACACGACCTCGATCTAACACAATCTACAGCAGAGTTACTATTAACATCAAGATCGAATGAGTGGAATTTGCTGGGTAATGGTTGCAAAATAACTGCTTACAGGAAGAGGCACTTGGACTTCTCTATTTACTTTGATTTAGTTCAGGACCATTGCTATTGCAAAGATGAGAATGGTTTGTTTAATGCTGTTGGAATAGAACATGGACCGACTCAGTGGCGACTTTGCATTGACAGTTCCACCAAAAGCGTTAAACCAGTTTACTTCATAATGGAACATATATCCGCAAATTCCTCTCGGTTGCCCAATACAAATGAAAGAAGACCACGAAAATGTCAAGCAACTACTCCTTAAAACAAACTATGCTGAATTCAATTGGTATATTTGTGGTAATTTTAAGATGTTGGGGTTTTGTTGGGTCTGCACGGTGAGTACACCAAATACTTGTGCTTTCTTTGCTTGTGGAACAGCAGAGTTTTTGGACAGCACTACGAGCAGATCCACTGGTCGCCAAGGGACGAACTAACAACATAAAGGCACAACGTCATCAAGAAGCCACTTGCAAGCAGAGAAAAGGTTTTATTACCGCCCCTTTACATAAAATTAGGTTTAGTGAAGGAATTTGTGAAAGCTTTGCATTTCAAAGAAGAAACATTTTAAGAATCAGAGTAATGTTCCCAAAAATTTCAGATGCCAAACTAAAGGGAGGAATATTTGTTGGCCCCCAAATAGCTACCATATTGAAATCAAGAACCAGGGGTGGATTAAGGTTATGTGGGGCCCTGGCTGAAATTTAGAAGGGGCCCTTTGTATATATATAATACTGTCGTTAATAAGGAAAAAAAACAAATGAACGCACTGAAGTACGGTATTTGTATTATTGAAACAAAAAAACGAATCGAAGCCCTAATATGGACGCCACAATATGAACGAAACTCTTGATTTCAAGTCTCCATTTCTTGCTGGAGACTTGAAACCATATCGATAAATGTTCGCAAAACACCGGTGGAATGTTTTGAAAATGCAGTGACACCATGGGCGTCGAAAAGGGGGCCTGCGGACCCAGGCCGCCCTGGATTTTGAAATTTGACATTTCCCTTTTTATCATAGTTAAAGGCCACAAAGATGGCGGCAAATTAATCAGTCACATTTTATTGACGGGGAAACTAGTTTCGCGTTTTCCAACGCATCATCAGTCCTGTAAATGTAAGACTAATCTTACAGGCGAAATGTTGGCACTTGAAAACAAGTAAAGAAAAACACACAAACTGTGGCTGGTTACAACGACAGTACTCAAAATTTTCGAAGCTAAAAGGCTGACCTTCCTAGCAGAGATGAGCTGACTGTCATATTTTTCGATCCAGATCCAGTCCTGAATTTTTAAAACTCAGTCCAAGTCCAACCTGAGTCCAAAAAGTTTAAGAAATTTAAAATCCAAGTCAAAAAAAAGTCCAAGAAATTAACAAAATACAGCTTTCATTGACAAAAACTACGTAATTCTTCACCATAACTCAATCCAAATCCGGTCCTGATCCTAAATTTTTGAAGCATATCACAGTCCGGATCCAATCCAAAATCAACCTAATTCGTCATAGTCCGGATCCAATCCAAAATCAACCTAATTCGTCATAGTCCGGATCCAATCCAAAATCAACCTAATTCGTCATAGTTCGGATCCAGTCCGATCCAAGTCCAGTCCAATGCTCATCTCTGCTTCCCAGAGCCTCATCATCAACCAGTCAC
>JGI24158J21664_10013307_pt1 | contig 10863 bp, 4 predicted proteins | sample Ectturendosymbi3_FD_21664 | JGI IMG/M metagenome (IMG submission 21664)
TCATTTGAGACCACATTCACATGAGAGTTTTTCATTTGAGACCACATTCATTTGAGACCACATTTATTTAAGACCACATTCATTTGAGACCACATTCCTTTGAGACCACATTAATTTGAGACCACGTTCATTTGAGATTACATTCATTTGAGACCACATTAATTTGAGACCACATTCATTTGAGACGACACTCATTTTGCGCCATGTTAAAGTGAAGCTGTTTTGATTTACTGTGCATCACATTTTTATGATCTACCTTTCACTTCTTTGCGGGAGACCTGAATATTTGCAAGGTGACTATTCATTTGAAGTTTTGAAAAGTTACGTCCTTCCGTGTCCAGGGGTGACTCACGCTGGGTTGTAAATGCACTCACACTTCGAACTTTTGAATATTGTTTTCTTTTTATTTCATTCAGTTCTTGTCTTCAAAAGGGTGATAAGGTTTATTGCATAGTCAAGTTGGACGCAACTTTCATTGTCTAGCATGCGTAATTCAAAACCAGAACCAGAGCTGGATTTGCGATAAATCTTTAAACCGAATGCTTCATAGGTCACAAATGTAATCTTTCTTGTGTGACACACAGGTGGTTTTTCGGGAAGATAAGCCGCATAGATTCTGAGCGACTGCTGTTGAACCAAGAGAACCAGCGGGGAACCTTTCTCATCCGCGAAAGTGAAACCGCGCAAGGTAATAAATGGTCGGATGATTATCTTGTGTGTGTTTGTGGAAATATGGACGTGTCCACGTAGTACTTATTTGTGCTGGAAACGATTTTGGCCGAGCACTATGGATTTTGAGCAGCTTCTGGAGGATGCGTGGCAATCTCTTCGTGCGGAAAACCAGCACCAGTAATCCAATACTTGGCGGTTCTGTGTGTTCAAAATAGAAGTGCCAACGTCCCGTTCATTCACAAAAATAATTAAGTACTGAAGTTACAACACTGAAAAGTTTTGTTGTCAAATCCCTACTGTACCGTGATCAAGGAGATTACTTTGAGTGCATGCGCTAATCTGTGTGTGTCGATGCCATTTTTCATTTGACGCATTTCAAATTTTATTGGCCGGAAGTTTTTTGCACTAGGTGGCGCGTGTCAGCGGTCGCACCTTTTAACACAACAGGCCAACTTCATGTCAGACTTTCTTCTATCATGGCCGGTCATTGCGACGAAAAGATGCTTGAATGACTAGATTTGATGGTTCGGTCACCATGGTAGTGCGATGATAATAAACAACAAACAGACGAGGTCCATTTTGTAATCTGCAGCAAGTATTCGCCGATCGCTGTCGTAATTGTAATAAAATATAAATTTACAGAAAGAGCATGTCTTTTAAAAGACAAGTCGATTTGCGTTGTTCAACCATAATTGGATCGACGTCCCCAAAGCGGAATGGCGTTCAAAGCTAAAAGAACTTTCAATTGGTGTAGAATTCGTTGAATGCACAGCAACGATCGAATTGANTGCAGGGCTTCGGATAAAACACATTCCAACCGCGAGATGTGAAGACTGCGTGATCAACAGCAGACTACATCACATCATTATACTTTTAACACTGCACGTTTCCTAGAGAGTTATAGATCGAGGTTTTGCTGTTAGAAATATCCACATTATTCTTGTAAGAAACAAAGTCTTGAGACGTAAATGACAAGGCTCTGTCGGAATGAACGCAACCGCTCAATCTAAAAGAAGTAAACACTTGCGACAAGCATGAAATGACAATTAAGGTTTCCATGTTTCGGCTAACAGAGGGAAGAGACCCTTTGAAGTCTGTGCTTAACCCTGCATAGGCTGGGTGGCAGGGGCGGATCCAGCCAGCAAGTTTAAGGGGGGGGCAATTTCAGTAATATTTGGCAGTCAAGTCTCATTACCGGTTCACTGCTGTAAGAGAGGTGAAGCACACTTCACAACACTGCTGTGCCAAAACAATGGACGGCAAAATGGCCTTATATCGCGAATGCTGTTTTCCGAATGGTGCAAAATCATGGTGAAAAAATTACTTTCGTAGGTTTTAGGCGGGGCAATCGCCCCAATTGCCCCCCGTGGATCCGGCCCTGCTGGGTGGCCTTTATTAACGACGTTTCTATTAGTCTGTAAAATCGAGATTTCACCTCTGCTCAAGCTTTGCGCGATGACCTTATTTTACGAACTTTATCGAGCGTTTTAATTAAATTCTTACGTTTGACACAATGGAACATTCTTGTGACATTGGAATGGCAAAGAGACGCATGTATCTCATACAACGTTGTAACCTACATACTAGCGCAATGAACTCATGACAATGCATCTGGCGCTTGTTTGTGGTTTCCAGCACGAAACACAATGTTATAACTGTGTTGCATGAGCTCCAAGCGCCATCGCATAATTTTCGTTTTGTCAATCTTGCTGCGGTTTATGTCCTTGACCATGAATGAAACTGACCGTTGTTCTGTAACTAACCTGAAGCGACGATCCATACTGCAGCCTACAATAAGCACAGCAACACAATAAATAAAAAATATCGTTATCGCAGACTTCAGGCTGGCCAACGGTAAGTTGGTACAGCAGCCCTTTTACCAGCTACTGGGACTACCCAGACTTAAAGGCAAAAACGAGTCAAAAGAGATCAGAACTTGTAAAATGCTCAGTTGTGGCGCTACAGCACGGCTGTTGTCAGGGACGCCGGAGAGCGGGTGCATGACGGAAGCATTTCCCCTCTGTCCTTTCATAAGATGAGCAACGGGGTAGAGGTGCCTTTTAAAGTATCATAGGTAATTTTATGGTTTATCAAGATCGAATTGATACAAATTTATTGCAGCTATTCGCGCACCCAGAAACTACAGAATGGTTTTCTATCATTTCTGGTATTATTTTTGAGTCAACATCGTTGCTGAACAGAAACAAGTATAATTGGTTACGATTTTGTTTGTTTTTCATACGTTTGCATTGTCCTCAACTCTTTTACTGCCCCTCCCTTCCCTACTGCTGTTCCGTCATCCCTGGTTGTTGTCACAAAGCACCATCAAAACACTATCTCAAAAACACGCTGTGGATGATATTTGGAATAGATAGTGATTGGGTAACTATTTCTGGGATGTTGCACAATGTTCCCATAATCTATTGGGATGGAGTCCAAGCCTAACGTGGTGAATGTTTAACCTACTGTACAATGTCGTGCGAAGTCGAAAAACTGAAAAAGAGTCATGTTTTTGTGCTTGATTATCCTCCATGATTTGAGGAAAAATGATTTTATACCCGCAGCCCGTGAGCTGAGAATCAATATATGTGAGTAATTCTGAGCTTAATGTACAGTTTTGAAGTGGACATCCACCTCTGAATATAAACTAGTAAAAGACGTAGCTTATCTTGCCAAAGATCCATCCAGTTCATTTCCTAGTACACCAGTATGTCCAGGAACCAACAAAAAGACAATTTCTTAACCAAGTGTTCGAAGATTGGAACATGAAAGAAACATATTGTTAACAAAGCTGTGTTTTTTCAAGTTCCCTACACTTACGGCCGGCAAAGCACTGAAATTGACTATTACAATTAAGGCTTTGCAAAACTTTAAAGAAAAAAGACAGTAAAGAAGGTAGATAATGGCATACACGTCCGAGCTGGTAAAGGATGACGGGAATTTTAAACAGATTGTGAGTGCAAATGGTTTTCTGATATGTTTGATGTAAACATCGCAACCGGCTTTTGTTGCGCACTGCATTTACCTCTTTGAGCTGACGCAGTCATTTTGCACTCGTGCAGCTGTTAATCGTGATTGACGTCCGCATGGTGGGACATAGACAATCGCGATTGGATCGTCAAGAGATGTAGCCTTGGGTATATTTGATTATATTCACCAAGTGAGTCCAGAGACGTACTCGATATCGAAAGTGTTAACGATCATCGATAGAGCCACTTGTCTCATGACGTCTATTGTAGTCCTCTAAGTGATTTTCGAATATCCCATGCTTGCTGTCTTGTACGATTGAATAAATAGATGCGGGGTGCCTAGGGTCGTCGTGTTAGAAATGTTTCTAGCTTTCGCACTAGACGCTGGCAATGCTTCATGCATTTGCTAAGGATCGAACTTCGTTTTGCTCTCACTGTCACCCCGTAATGTGATGGGAAAATCGAGCGTTCATATCGCATTTTATTGATGATCTTGTGTGCGCAGGAAAATCCTCGGGCTTGGCCTTTCTCCCCTTTGCGATTTTTCCGGTCAATACGTATCAAGATTTTCTTTCATCAAGCCCTCTCCGTGGCTTTGGTTTGCATTTGCCCATTCCTGTTTTATGAACACCCTAATGAACACGGTGTTTTCTCGTGGCTCTTTATTCACTCGTTCCTACCACCTGCGCGAGGAAAAACGGCCCGTTGATGTTGAACACTGCAATTTTCACTTACGTGGTGTTGTTTTGACGGCCACACAAGTTGTCTCCATTATATCGTGGTTCGCATCTGACTCACCATCAAGATGATCGGTCCATAACTTTAAATCGCCACGGATCCCCTCGTCACATACACAATCGCCATTTGTTATGATGCCGGCTTCAGTGGAAATCCAACCAACGGTTTCCATACTGTAGTTCACTTCGTTTTTCTTCACTTCACGACTTCTCACACACACACACGACCTATGAACAATCTTCTTTTGTCATACCTTTTCTTTTTTGGTGACACGTGATTTCTTAAGGCTCTTTTGATTTCCGCTTGGTCAGGCTCAATTTTTCTGATGGAGGGGTATCTATTGATAGATACACCAACAAGGTGATATGTAGCCTCTATGACACGGATCCTAATAGTTGATATAAGAATGGTTTGGCTTAGTAATGGAATCGAGGGGCGGACTACTGCAACATCCAGGGCTGGATTTATCAAGACGCTTAATAAGCTTTATCCTAGGGCCTCAAGATCCAAGGGGCCCTCCAACAAACTGTGGTATACGAGTCAATGACCGGTACATGATTACTTCGATAAACATTCGTAAACACTTTTGTCTTAACTATTCACGAAATTTATTTTTATTAACTGATCAGATTTCATGTTGGTAAAATCAAGGTCTTCTAACGGGTTTCCATGAATATCAGTATGATCAGTAAGTCAAGCAGCATGTAGCCTATAGTGCCATCATACTCGCAGCTCTGTTGGCTGTGTTTACTGAATCGTACCGATTTTTACGTGTGAAGGAAGCGAAAGAACTTATGGTTGTTCGTGCTTGACATGCACCAGACCGAAGCTTAAGGTTATACAGTGGGTAAAAGATACGTGCAGGGCTAGCAGTATCCTACAAAAACATGGCAAAATCCAACATTTTCAGGTCTACCTTCTAATAATAATGAGAACGACTGACTTAAGGTAACAATGCCTGACCCAAAAACTAAAATAAATTCTGTAGAGACTGGCTTATTTTGGAACGTTTGATCCAGAGTAAGGTATCAGAAAAAGTCTAGGCGCAACAACTAATAACAATCCAGTGCTTCCTCTTAGCCTGAGCAATGCAATGGTTTTGTTAGCGTTATTATGTCGTAAAGCTCGTTTAATGCTTTCAGTTGTGATTTGTTTCAATTTTAATTTTCTTCTAACTACTGTAAAATTTACGAATCGCGAACCGCCAACAGGTATATTATTCAAGAAGGAAGGTACAGTATAACTGCTGATCACGACAGAAATTTATTTAAATCAGACGGCAGTTATTTTGGCCATGAGAGCTAGCATTGATTTCTTTATAGATTTGTTCTTCTATGCAAGTTTTTAAATATATTGAAGTTTTCATCAGTCAAGGTGGGATAAAACTGCACTTTATCAATTTATAGCGTGTTCGTCAATGGTAGCGTAGCAACATGGCTTTGCGAAAAGTTTTGGAAGCGGATTTCTTCATATTACGCAATGCGCCTATAACTGTCAATAAAAAGCCATCCTTCCAAAAAAATTATCAAAGTGTATGCAATGCAGGAAAAAACTCATTTTCAATTTTCGTAGTATTATAATGGATCTTATTTTGTGAGAACAGCTCTAGAGCCAATAAAGGTTGCAATCGCCTTATCTCACAATGCAAAGTTTCTCAACGACGTATTATGCACAAAAGCTGGCTTTGTTTTTCTCCTTCACAAACTTGTGTCAAATGTTTCACTTGTGGACTGATGTGCGTGGATACGACTAAATGGGCGCATTCCTTTGTTAGAAAAGGAATTTTCGACTGGAAGCACGCTCTTGAGCGCCTGAGGAGCCACAAGCGCGCAATGAAACATATAGATGCCACCATTACATTTTGTCGCAGATGTGATTAATCGCTATGAAGAATTGATACAAAACAAGGCAGTCAGGTCAATCAATGCGAACAATATCGGAAATCGCCTCTGCCTGCAACGTTTGGTTTCTGTCGTAATATTTATTGCTGAGCGAGAACTGGCGTTTAGAGATGGTGAAATTGTTGGATCGCCCAGAAGTTTTTCCAAAAAATTTTCAAAACGTTTTTCAAGCAAATATTTAAAAAAGATGCGGTGCTTCTAGCGAATGGTTTTGCAACAGTTTCACAAGCCGCTAATCATTGTCAAATACCATGTTGCACCATAAAGTTTTGTTACAGTTGAGTTAACAAAAATGACGTCACAAGATTACGCCATAAATATTGATGATACGTGGAAATACTACTGATATGTGGAAATACTAAAATTTGACTTCATCGATCATCTCCTACATTAACGTTTTGTATCATGGGGCCTCCCACCACGCCTGGGCCCCAGGTCTCCCACCATCTAAATCCGGCGCTGAATCTTACTATATGTGACGGTTGAAGCTTTTCATTTTTTAACACGTATTTCAATAAAGACAGCTTAGACTTCCAAGACGTGGAAGTATTTAACCTCATATCCGTTCACGCGACGGTTTCGTTGTGTTAGAATATGTTATTTGTAGTCTGAAAGAATAAGAAACGCGCGAATCGTGAATCGAGCAGCTGCAACCATTTAGGTGCGTTTTACTTGACGTATTTTGCAAAGAACAGCAATATTTGTTCGTGATTACGGCATGTGCGCAAGATTTTCACAGCCGTGGTAAGCGTATCGCAGCGTGGTCCCCACTCCCTTATACGGTAACGCCTTTATGTCGACACAAGCATGTGCAGCGTGTTTTGCTTCAGGAATTGCATATTTTAGATGTTACTGCTGAGCACAGATTAGAAAAAATAGATGTGAAACATATAAAAAATACGTAGGCTATGTCTTTGGCCAAATTATTTACCGTGACGTTTTCAGTTGATTCGCCTCAGGAAATTAAAAATCTGGAGCTCAGTTTAAAACTTAGGACCAGAGTCGGAGCTATACCAATTTGAGGGGTATAGCTCCGGCTCTGGGTTCCTTCCTAGATACTAACAGTTTTGCCAAGTACTTTACCTAAAACACGTCTCTTTCTGGCACATACTAAACGCGATTGTTACGAGTTACGACACCAGACTGCAACAATGGATCTGCAAGCCTTTGATGTTTCTTTGGTTTAATAATCGCTGAGGCTGTGACATCGTTGCTGGCAGGCGTGGTGTTACTTGCTAAACAATGGTTCTCAAAGTAACACTGTTCTAAGGGCCGCATGCAGCTCCCAAGCATCCTTTGTGCGGCGTTTAGCAGTCTGTCAGTAACACCTCTAATATTTTGTGTAACATACTTCGTTAGTGCAATAAAACAAAACATGTCAATTGACCTGTCGCAAAATTTTTAGTGCGGCTCTCTCAGGCGCGTAGCCAGAAATTTTGATGGGGGGGGGCAAACAACAACCAAGTCTCAACATTAAAATATATAATGCCCCTTGTTTTTAAAACATCCTCCATGAAACGTTCATTTTCTGGAGTTTTTTTTCTGAATACTTATGTTCAGATTTAAGCCGGCAAATAGAAAGTCTATTTTCATTGAATTGATAATTCATAATAATAAGTTTTAAAAGTTTATTTTTAGTAGAGTTCCCAGCTTCTACTTTGGATGAAAGCCACCATTTGCTAGTAAAGCTTTCTTGCAAAAGGGCTTGTGAAAATCTCGATGCCACAAGTGCAAGATCTGCTGTATGCTTTTTGCTGCAGCTAATGCTGCAGTTGAGTATGCAGGACGTCATCATGACCGCCACTATGATTGCGCTTTTTGTATTTTTTACACACTTCTGATACACAACGCCACACTTTCAATCGAAGCTGAGTAGAGACTACTATCTAAGACACCGACTCGCGAAGTAGATCTACAAAAATTGCACGCACATAAGACGTGGATCTTGTCCCATTCTTGAGCGATTGGTTGACATACGCAGCTAATAGCGTAAAGCTGGTTCTCCAAACTTTTTGCCAGAGGGCAACATACGCTATTACACAACAATTCAAGGGCCGGACATCTTGCGTAATATGATCGTTTGGGATATGTTAAATTCTACCAAATCAACAAATGTTTCGTAAACATATTATTTTTTCATTATTAACAAAATGTCTTCGCAGGCCGGATGGAATGGCTTCGTGGGTCAGATTTGGCCCGCGGGCCGTTGTTTGAAGACCCTGACGTAAAGGCTAGTGTCCCTCAACGCGTTTGAAAAATGTTTAGTTTTTATGTCAACGCTATGAAATGCGACTGCGGCAGCATTTTTGTTCGCTATTGGCACTAAGCTTGCTTCCCAAAAATGATTAAGTATTTGACTTGTTATTTGGAGTTAACAATATAATTCACAAATATGATAAAGACAATATTGTAAATTGGAAAAGTTTCACATGTCTTCTGAACAAACCTGCATATGCTTCACCAACTCAGTCTACACCAGTGGTTCTTAACCTGGGGTAAATTTACTCCCAGGGATTAATTTCATCTTTCTAGGGGATAAATTTACTGAATGATAACTTATAGCAAACGTACGTTGTTACGAATTTTTACAAAATGAAATATCCTGGATTGTTAGGCTAGTTACTTACGGGACAAAATACAAAAGTACATCCGACAGTGTTTTGTTCGTAGATTGATGAGACGCTTGGTGTCAGGCGTCATAAAGCATTGTTACGAAGTAGGTTTACGGATATATCACACAAACTCGAGATGTTGCACTGACCTTGGATTATGATTCAGAGTTACGATTAGTGATACGTTTTCTCTTGTTAATTCATCTTTACACATGTAGACTACCATGTAGACTAATTTGAGCATCATATGTACGCAACTCTGTTTATGTTCACGACTCCATTTGGAGTTTATACGATAAAGGAGATTGTAGCTCTTTCATAATTAAAAAATCTTCTAATGTGCAATAAATTTCACTGCTTTCACAATGGTCAGACTCTAGCGCCATTTTTCTCTTTCACAGCAAGCTATAGAGTGGTAAGTGAACAACCTTTTCTGGTCGTTTTAGTGAATGAGTTATTCATGAGCAGGTTTCAACATTCTCAGTTATTACGTCGATGAAGGTATCTTATCTAGAATCATACGTGGAGTTCGGGTCGACTTTATCATAACAGATGATGTTCAAAAACCTCAGTGTACCTTTTTCTCTGAAGTGCCTGGTAATGGTTCGATGAAGCCGACAATTTTGTAAGCTCGCTTCACTCCATCCCACACACATACATGACAACCATATGTCTTTGCAGACAAATTGCGCTCAATGTGTTTCTGTAGGAACTCTGCCTATATCAGGATTCGTATCTGAAGACACGTTAGGAATGGAAGCATCCTGTCACGTTGCTTTTGCAATCGCGAAAAGAAAGAAACCGCATACTATTGGGGAGTGACTTATCAAACCGTACACTATGGACATAATCGGAAAGAGAACAAAAGAAGAAACTTAATTTATTTATAAAAACATACAGTACATTGTAGTATAAGTGTTATGTCTTGTCATATTTTAGATCACGTAGCAGATGAAATTGGAAGTAATACGGCAAGAGACACCGATCAGCTAGATGAGTCAACAAGGGACGCCGGAACAACGGTAAGGCAGTAAAAAAGTTGAGGGCAATGGAAACTTATAAAAAAACAAATCGTTACCAATATGATTTTTTCTGTTCGGCAACAATATTGACCTCACCAATAATAGCAGAAATTATAAAAAAAAGACATTCTGAATGTTCTTGTTCCTCGAATAGCTGCAATAAATTTGGTTCAAATCGATCTTGACAAACCATGAAATTACCCGAAAAGACACCTCTGCCCACGTTGCCCCATTCTGAAAGGACAAGGGCAATGCCCCTGCCATTTTCCTACTCTACGGCGTCCCTGGAGTCAACTGACCGTGTGGAACTGGACGTATTTTTTGTTTTACTGTCGATAGACACATTCAGGTGAGTTGAAAGATTGAGTTTTTCATGTGCAAGAGTCTAGAGACGGCTATCGAAGTGACTGATGATCAGTTAAAATGAATAATTTCTTTCAACAAAATAAACTCGAGGAGTCACGTTGGCTCGCTGTGCACAGACGGTGTGTCTTCTATGCTCAGTGAAGTCAGATTTTACAACTCTGGCGAACAAACGGGCACCGCACATTATTTCTATCCTTCATCGGCATGCACTGGCGAGTAAAGACCTTCCGGAATATTTGAAAAGAGTTTTGAAACATGTAACTGAACGTGTAAATTTTATCAAGGCACGGTCTCGTGTTTTTAGATTGCTTTAACTTGATTGAAAAGAGGAATTGATTGATCTTAAACGTTAAGTAATGCTTTATTCTAAATTCATATGTTGCAACTGTGACTTTTCGAAACTTTGGTCTGGATTAGGCGAAGAGTTTCCAACGCTGTCCAAGCGCGCATTTCAAGTTAGGGTGACACAAAAAAACGGTCATCACAAAAAATCGAATAACTTCCAAAATTTTATTTAGATTGACACAAAACTTCAGCTACATTAGGTCAAGCCTGTGCAGCAGACATCTCCAAAGTTTCAAGT
>JGI24158J21664_10013311_pt1 | contig 10860 bp, 18 predicted proteins | sample Ectturendosymbi3_FD_21664 | JGI IMG/M metagenome (IMG submission 21664)
TTTTTTTTTTTTTTTTTTGAAAATCGAACCAAAGTCGATTACAATTGGTTTGTTAAGCACTCGGAAGAAGTATAAAAATCGGTTGTTTCGTACTTTGGCGTAAACTTGCGCTTTTTGAAAATTCTTTTGTCTAATTCGATTTTCACTTGAACTCCATCAGGTCAAGTATCACTTTTGCTTGCAGTCTACCGAATTCTGTCTGCATGGCTTGGAAAACCTCTGTTGTGTGAAATTGTTTAAACACCGCAAGGCGACAAAACTGCCCACCGAAAATCCGCCACGAGCTGCCTTAGTCATGAGCTGCCACACGTGTTGCAGGTGATGGCCGCGACGTCCATGAAAGGTCTGCTGCAGAAACTGATCGACAGTAACGGGCTGCTGGACAAGATCATGAAAGGCCTGAACGCGTACCTCGAAAAGAAGCGACTCTTCTTTTCCAGGTTCGTGCTGCACGAAGCCGCCGCGCGCTCTGGCACGAAAAGAGTTTGCATCCCACCAGTCTTGTCTTTTTTGAATGGAGTTACAGGCAAGGGTTGGACACGATATGCAGCAGGCCGACTGCAAGCGCCAGGACGACCAGCATTCAATTACTGCGCCGCAGACGCGCGTTTTCTCTGCACAGTTTTTTTTGCCGGTTATCTTTTCGAGCGATTTCATTTTTCGTATTGTACGGAAAGCAAAGGATTTTTGACGGCGGAGTAAGTTTTCAACGCACACCACACACCTCAGCAGATTCTCAAACATCGCAGATTCTTCTTCTTGTCGAACGACGAAATGCTCGAAATCCTGTCCGAGACAAAGGACCCCACCCGAGTGCAGCCTCATCTCAAGAAGTGCTTCGAAGGCATCGCCAAGCTCGAGTTCCTCGAGAACCTCGACATCAAAGCGATGTTCAGTAGTGAGGGGGAGAAAGTTGAACTGGTCGAACTCATATCCACTTCAGCCGCTAGAGGCGCCGTCGAAAAATGGCTACTCCAGGTGTGACGCAGGTTATGACGTTATTCTGCAAAAATATTTAAATTACTTTTTGTTGCTTTCTAATGAAAGTTAAGTTTTTTCACGGTTGAGGGACTCAGTACTAAGTAAAACTGACAGCGCAGCGTGGCTTTTAATAAATGAAATATTTTTCTTTGCATCCGCATCTATAATTTCCGACTGCGAAATTCTCTACTTACAACTGCTTTAAAAAAATAAATCTCAGGTAAACAGACGCTGCTCATATCGTCCAATGAGAGCTTCGCATTTGCGGCAGATCGCTTTCGTGTCACGCAACAAAAAATGATTTGGTTTTGTTTTGTGTGTCTAAGGTCTAGTTTATGGCTTTCCACAGCATTTTAAATTGTGGTTGGGTTGCATCTATTGAAGAACTAACTTGCTCGCACCATTGATAAGGTTTCGCAAATACCAAAGAGCTACCGCGGTCCGTCCGGTTTCTGACAACTAATGCCGGTAGCCTCTTGTCCTTAGAAGTTTTTCCTTATGGGGGAAACCCCAAATCAGGACTCGGTTTCTCAGCATGATCTGTTCTCAAAGTTCGTGTACTTTTCTACCGCGTCTGCCATTTGAGCCTTGTTAGGAACTCAAGGAAGTGGCTTCTGTTGGTGTGAAAACAGTGGAACATGTCTTGCATGCATTTGTGAAGAGGGTCGTGAACTGTAGAATATCTTGACGCGTCGATCGTTCGTGAATGTCGCAAACGTCGCCACCGTCTCAGTGATATCACTCGTGACGTATTTGCAGGTTGAGGAGTTCATGTTGAAGTCGGTGCGCGACGTCATTATCCGGTCCAACGAGGCCTATCCACTAGTGGAACGCCACGTGTGGGTCACCGAGTGGCCCGGCCAGGTGAGGAGGGGGGCGATTGGCCAAACCTTTCGGCGAAAGAAGCTGGATTTGATGTTCGTTCGTTTCTTTTTTCACTTTGCGAACTACGCCAAAACAAATCTACAGCGAGGCCTGGTCTGTTTATCCACATATAATGTTTGAACTTGGTCTGCTTGTTATTTTCATTGGCGTTATTGCTGCTGAAACGTTTTTCTTTCGCGCAGATCGTTCTCTTCACCAGTCAGATGCACTGGACCTCCGAGGTTCACGAAGCTCTGCGGAGCAACGGATTGCAGGGACTCAAGAATTACGTCGACGTGTTGCGAGAGCAGGTGAATACATACAGTAGTTGCTGCTCCTGCCGAAGCAGAAGCTTGGAGTTAGTAACGTTTCTGGTATCCTTTGCAGTTGCCGCATTGTTTCCCTGCTGGGAGTTGAATCCTTCAGGGCGCAAGTGATGAAAATTGCGAATCGAGAACCTTTTCTTTACTTGTATTCATTGCACGGAAGCAAATCTTGCAACGCTTGCTTGCCTGTGCGTCCAATCTAGCTTGAGATAGTTTGAGGCCAAAGTTGAATGACGAAATAGAAACCTAACTGTAATTTCGCCTGCGAGCACAATTGCCTCCCCTGCACCATTCTTTCTACGGCGTCAAGTGGGTGCGAGGAAGTAACTTTTCAAGCGTCGCAGATGCGCACTGCCTGTGTTAATCGCTGTGTTCCCCCACAGTTGGGCCACATCGTCAACTTGGTCCGTGGCAAGCTGTCGAAGCAGACCCGCATCACCCTGGGCGCCCTGGTCACAATCGACGTGCACGCCCGTGACGTCATACAGGAAATGATCGAACAAGGTGACGTTTGCGCCGCGCACTGTAGCGCCGAAGTGTATCGTTGCGTATAAATCGGTAAACAAGTTGGCAGCACGGTTTCTTCTTAGGGGTAATCGTTGACGTCTTGCCAGAACATCGTTCCCGTGTTTATGGTTTGCGAGCGGAAGACGTTGTGCTCAGTGTCGCTAGCGGCTCAATTGTTACGGTTGGAATTGTTGCATCATGAAACGTTTTCATCGTTCGCTGGCATTCGCTTGTAACTGCAGCAAGTCATGTCTTGCGAAAATTCACAAGCAATAAACTTGCCCTTTTGTTTGACAACAAAGTCGAAGCTGCTTTTTCTGTGGGGGGAGTGTCGATCACAGTTGTGTAGGAGGCGGGGGTGCAGGGGATGCAAGAGCACCCCCAAAAGCTTTGATTTGTCGAAAATCCAGGAAAAATCCCTGAAAATCTGGTCAAAATCTCTGAAAATCCGGGCAAAATCCCTAAAAATCTGGTCAAAATCCCTGAAAATCCTGGCAAAAATGGCACCCAATGTTGTTTGATTTGAAAAAAGGCGCCCAACGTTTGCAGAAAAACTGATGAAGACGTTTTTTCGGAAGTCATACCAAAAAAGGTCTTCATGATCTTTGTGGGACAAAATTTGTAGGCAAAAGTCACATAAAACATTTTCGAGCACGTTTGGGAAAATTTAGGCAAAAATCCTTCGCACCCCCAAAAATTTGTTTGCTCCTACACCTATGGTCGATAAAACTTTCGTGCTTCTCTGTTAGGCGTGTCGGACGACAAAGACTTCAACTGGCTCGCTCAGCTGCGTTACTACTGGCAGAACGACCAAGCCCGTGCTCACATCATCAACGCTGACGTCAAATACGCGTACGAATACCTGGGCAACTCGCCAAGGTGAGTTTTGAACTTGTTTTTAAACACAGGATACGTCCTACGCAACAGTTGTTTGCTGCGTGCGAATTGTTATGCATAATTTTTATTTTCTTTCTCTCGTCCCTTTTTTGCTTCTGTCTATTCATACACGCGCCATCAGAGCCAAACAAAATTTCAACTTGGTCGCATGCGCTAAATTATTTGTGTCCCGCCATTTATTTCATCGCATCACGTTGCCAGGTTGCATTCTAGTAAATAAACAGAGTTATCTATTTATATACCCCGTTTTCTTTTTGTTTCTGGGCAAACCAAAGTTGCAGTGTAATCGTAACGACATCAGCCTAGCCGAGGGCCGGTCCACCCTCGACCTGTTCGTGCAACCCTCCACTGAACATGCTTTTCGTCATGCCTTTGCGTCATCAGGTTGGTCATCACGCCCCTTACAGATCGATGCTATCGCACACTCGTGGGCGCTTTCTACCTGAACCTGGGTGGCGCTCCCGAGGGTCCTGCGGGCACCGGAAAGACGGAAACGACGAAAGACTTGGCAAAAGCTTTGGCGGTCCAGGTAAGCACTGCAAGCACAGTTGACTTTACGCGCTGGTTCTGCACACTTCGATCGTCGTCCGCAATTTATTATTCTCTGACTTAGTTTGCAACGTTTATGGTCACGGGAGTTGGGAGTGTCCTTCATTATCTTTTGGTTAGAGTCATCCCAGACGTAGCTGTACTTCGTCACTCACATCGCGCATCGCCAAGAATGCATAAATACGGTAGAAACGATACATCACTGCTTCAGATATACAGTAGTGGATATAACTTTTGTTATAAATTGTCATAATAGGAGTTTATTGTATAAACATGAACTAGGTTATAAAACTCAGTGTTAGCAACAACAATAACTCAGTATACAACCGCGTTACCTGCATAGCGGGAAAAGCATCTAACAGTGGCTTGGCAAGGTTTCAACATATTTCACAAACGCTTTTGATCGAGCAATTGTTCAGAAACTTGTTTTTCACGTTTCAGTGCGTTGTGTTCAACTGTTCGGACGGCCTGGACTACCTTGCCATGGGCAAGTTTTTCAAAGGCCTGGCGTCTTCCGGAGCCTGGGCCTGCTTCGACGAGTTCAACAGAATCGAACTTGAAGTGCTGAGTGTGATCGCACAACAGGTAGAACTGCGCATGGCCGGGAGGGGGCAGGCGGCCCGTAGTGTTCATCGGTTGGTGCAAAAGAAACGCGCAATTTATCACAGGGACCGCTTTAACTCTGATTCATGGCAGACGCCCGCAATTATTGTTTTAAATCTCAACTGAAGACAAAACATGAAACGGACTGTCGGCGTTTCGGAGGCTGCGCATCTTCATCAGGGTAAAAAACAAGACTAGCTTGTCAAGCATTATAGCATTATATTTACACGACAAACCCGCTANTTTACATTTTAAACAATTTGTATAGCCAAGAAACAGGGTTTCTTTTCAGGTTTGACCCTGGTGACCACTAAGACAGTTTAAGAGACCGCAACAGTGCGCAACTATTTGATCTAAATCTCGAAATTGTCGCAAAGCGGGGTTTTATTATTTTTTAGTGGCAGTCGTAAAACGAGGTTATATAGTGTGTAAAGGCCGTAACGGTCTCTCAAAACACCTTGAAAATCACTGCTGGCCAATATGTTCCGAACACGTTGACATTTTCCTTCAGATGCTGTGCATTCAACGCGCCATCCAACAACATCTCGATGTCTTCATCTTCGAAGGAACCGAACTGAACCTGAAGCCGAACTGTTTCGTAGCGATCACAATGAACCCGGGATACGCCGGAAGGTCCGAGCTCCCCGACAACTTGAAGGTGCGCGTTTAAGGCGTGCAAATGATTCGTCTTGGTGTTACTGTGGAAATTCGTGACCTCCTGTGCGAACGATGCCGCCAGGTCCGATTTTCGCTTAAGTTTGTTCAGTTTTGTTTTAGCCCTGTGTTTTTCATTGCATAAAAATGATTTGCAACTGTCTTAGTTACAATTTGACAGTAATTTTATGTGCAGTCCTTTTGATCTCTGTGGGCTGCGTTTTCAAATGTGTTTTAACGTTGAGAACATTGCTTAGAAATAAATGTGTTGTCACAAGAGTTGTTCCAAATGTGCTCAGGCGCATATTTCACAAGCATGTTCAAGCATTGCGACGCACAAACGCATGTCGCCGTTTGTCATGTGACTGAACAACGACGCGAAACCGAATGATCGGTGGTTCGATTCCCAGCCCTGACCGTCAACTGCTTTGTAGCTCCACGTGCGTTTGCAGCCGTACTGCTGTCGCCAATTCCGACATTACCGCGTGTCGCCCAGGTGCTCTTCCGCACTGTCGCCATGATGGTGCCAGACTACGCCCTGATCGCCGAGATCTCGCTTTATTCGTGCGGCTTCTTGGACGCGCGCAACCTCTCGGTGAAGATCGTGATGACGTACCGTCTCTGTTCCGAGCAACTGTCGTCACAGTTCCACTACGACTACGGGATGCGCGCCGTCAAAGCGGTGCTGATCGCCGCCGGCAACTTGAAGCTCAAGTTCCCCGACGAGAACGAAGATATCCTGGTGAGCTTTTGCGCGAATCGTCGGGCGACTCGATACTTTGGCAACGTCAGGGATCGGCAACTTACGGCACGCGTGCTACACCTGGCACTCCAAGCAGTTTTCAGTGGCACGCAGAAGCTCTATGTTTTACATATCAGTTATGTTATGATTCACACAGAAGATACATTGACCTTGACATGTATAAAAAGTGTATGTTATTGGCACGCTGAATGCTTTGAAATCTTGCGTCGACGCACAGTTAGCACAAGGTTACCGGACTCCTGCGTTCACTACAATCATTCTTCCGACATGACAACTTTCCTTCGTCCGTTCGATGTTTGCAGAAGTGTGAAGAGCTTGTTTGGCCGCTTTTTTACTTAAAATCATTCAACATTTTCCAGCAGCTTTCATTTTACGAACTAGAGCGCGCCGATTAGATACACGTATTCGTTTTTAATAGAACCTGGATTCAAACTTTCCTTATTGGTGACAACAACAATGCCATTTGCAATCAAATTTTTGAGGTTTCATTGGTGAGTTTACATAAACGCCACCTGCAACTGGCATTTGCCATCGACATTTTTATAAATATTAAACCTTCGCATCGAAAACATTTGCCTTTTCTAGGTCTCGGCCATGAAATTTCAATCTTATTTAGGACATTTGGTGTTCATAAGTTTGGGAACAACGTTTGATTTTCAAGGATTTCGGAACAAAAACCGATACTCTGCCACTAGAAATACCTCGGATATTTATATCTCAGCTGCACCGTTTTTTTCTTATTTCGCAGAAATCGATTTATGTCTTAACCTTAACACAGAGGGCAACAGTGATGATGCAGTAAACCACGCCTGTTTAAATTTTTCCTGATCAAGCGATCAAACTCGTTAAGTTTGAAAACGTTGCCGAGCGAACGGTATTCATCCCTCTCCCAGCTTCTCCGCTCCATCCAAGACGTCAATCTTCCAAAGTTCCTTTCACACGACGTGCCTCTCTTCCGGGGAATCACCTCAGATCTCTTCCCCGGCGTGACCCTCCCCGAGGCAGACTACGAGCTGTTCCTGGCCGCCGCCCGCGAGTCGTGCGAGAAGCACGTCGTGCAACCGACGCCCGTCTTCCTCGAGAAGATCATACAGACTTACGAGATGATGATCGTCCGACACGGGTCAGTGCGTTTCGCTGTTCTGCTGGCAACCTGTACTTTTTGCTGGTAATCTGTATGTTTTGCTGGCAATCTGGTAAATTTGCTTGAAATCTGTAAATTTTTCTGGTAATCTGCAAATTTTATGCAAATCTAAGACGATTTTAGTCGCGTTAAAAAATTTGCGTGTCGTTTCTTCCTTTATATACTGGCCTCTCTGCGAAAACAAAAAGCACGTTACTTGCATCAGTTAGAAGCAGGTTGCGTCGCTTCAAATGCACCTGACAAGATCAACTGAAGCTGAAACGGACGATGCGAAGTTCAGATTTATCAAATATAACCGAAATTTTTTATCTGGAAAATAAATTTTTGTTTTGAAATTATGCACTCTGATTATGCTAAAAAGTGATAACTGTGTTTTTCCTCGTTGTACTAAGTTCGAATAAAGTTCACCTGTCCATGGTTTCTTGAAAAATCTGCCGGTAGCTAGACGTTGCAGTTCTAAAAAATCGTGTAGAAAGTTCCACGTTGATTTGTTCTGCTGCTCAGTTGCTGCGAAAAGACTGAACGAGCCGCCCATGGCAGAGGAAGACAACGACAAAAAACATTCGCTGCTGCTTACCTTGTTTCGAAGAACTTATTGCGTGCTTGAAACGCCCCGATCGCTACCCCTACATTTTTGTATTGTAAATCATTTTTCTACGACGCAAAAAAGTCTTTCATGCAAAACATTGACGATTTTGCGCTACATGTACGTCACAGTTTCATGCTGGTCGGCGACCCCTTCGCGGGAAAGACCAAGTGCCTGCACGTGCTCGCCGACACCCTGACCTTGATGAACGAGAGAGGTCAGAACGAAGAAGAAAAAGTGGTTTTCAAAACCATTAATCCGAAAGCAGTCACGATGGGTCAGCTTTTCGGCGAATTCGATCCGGTTTCTCACGAGGTGGGGAGTTTGTTCGTGATTGCCAGTTTTTTTGCGACTTTAAAAGCATGAATTTTGTCAGCGGTTTGAACTCGCCTTGAGAGAGTGACCGAAATGATGCCTACAAGTAGAGCTTTTTTGCACTATCGTTGCAAAGTTGCCAACTGATTTGTGCTTTGTCGACCTTGTTAGCGGAAATTAGTTGGTAAACGCAGCTATCTACGCTTGCATTTTTCCTTAATTTCGAACTGCTGGCAGTTGTACACTAAATTATCCGAAGCGCTGATTTTCCGAACGCGCTTTTCAAATTATTTTTGACGTCACAATCACGCTCGTCTCTAAACGAAAGCGTATCGACTGAGCTGAAATTTTCAGACTAAATGAGTATTATGCATATGCAATGTGATTTGCATTCGCAAAGCTCTTGCACGCAGGGCGCGAAACCATCGCAATGCCTGAAAACTTTTTAGCGGCTTATAAACAACACGTCTTTATTGCGTCACAGTGGACCGACGGCAACGTGGCAAACACCTTCCGCGAGTTCTCCAGCACGGACACCCCGGACCGGAAGTGGGTGCTTTTCGACGGTCCCATCGACACCCTCTGGATCGAGAGCATGAACACAGTCTTGGACGACAACAAAAAACTCTGCTTGATGTCGGGAGAGATCATCCAAATGTCTCCCCCGATGAGCCTGATCTTTGAGACGCAGGACTTATCGCAGGCGTCGGTAGGGCAGTCGTGTGTTGTTGCTTTGTTCAAAGCATGGGCGTCGGAAGGATTTTTTCCAAGGGGCCAGTGGTAGATTTTTCTAGGGGTGGCCGAAAGGAATTTTCACAGGGGTGCCAACAGTTGTGAAATTTCATTTTACCAACTCGAAACTGAGAGAAAAACATTTTTCTACTAAAAAGTTAATAGAAGATCAAATGTCAAATAGGGGAGCCAAGGCCTCCTGCCCCCTTCGACGTCCATGGTTCAATGTCAACCTGTCTGAACATAAAAACTGCAGCGAATAAAGCTGGCGTCAACTACACAATTCAGAGGATGAGCAAATCGATTGTTGTTGAATAAGAGTGATCTTTTCTGATACTGATGAAAACGACACTTCTGAGTTTACCTACTGAGTGAGTGAAATTTTGTAGACTACGAGAACACAACTATTATTGTTCTTGAACTGTGAGGCCATTTATCGTCGGTCTTGCATTTTCGCAACGCTGGACCTTCGTGACGGAACGTGCAAACAGCAAATTTATGAATAGCGCTATTAAATCAGCTGCTCCACCGCGACTTGTTTGACGGCCATTCACCGTTTGACCCATCAACCAACACGCTGTCAATTTTCCAGCCTGCAACTGTCAGCCGGTGCGGGATGATCTACCTCGAGCCTTCCTCCCTCGGATGGCGACCCATGTTCCAGTCCTGGCTGTCCACGCTGCCCCCGGTTCTGAAAAACGACCACGGAAAAGTAATCGAGGCCCTGTTCGAGACTATGTTGGAGCCTTGTCTCCGTTTCGTCCACAAGACTTGCAAAGAAGTAAGAACTTCCAGCTCCTATTGTCTGCTGCAGGATACGATAGTTTGCGACTTGCGAGTATTTTTTTCATGTTCAGATTGCGCTTTGTGCGAATGGTGGACTAATTATATCCATTTCGACTTATTTTTACACTCCAACGTATGCATTTTTCAATGCAGCTTGTTCTTGTTTTTACTTTTCTTCATATTTTTTACTTGAACTGTAAAAAACTTGGAGGATTAGCGTTCTATTCTGCTTAAATCAACTCTCTTAACCGTCCATGGCTAGGTTTGGTTTGAGACGCGTGTTGCGTTCAGAGGAACGGTTCCAGAAACACGCATCTCATGAAAACTCATCACGCATCTCGTTAAAACTCACGATATTATAATCTCGTGAAAATTCACGATATTGTAATCTCGTGAAAACTTGCCACGCATCTCGTGGAAACTCATGATAACATAATCTCGTGAAAACACATCACGCATCCCGTGAAAATTCATCTTGTGAAAAGTAATGATTGAATGACGCTGCAGGCCGAGAGACACATCGCAACGCATTCGTTTTCAAATTCGCTTTAATCGTAACGGACATAACCGCGTCACTGTATTTCCGGTGCGGCCGGAAATAATTTCAGTGACGCCAATCACTTTTTCATTTGCGCTGTGGCAATCGCGCGGCCTTTTCGCAGCGACTGATCATCGCTGTGCCTTTTTTCTCAGTTGATACAAACTCAACCGGCGAACCTGACTCGAAGCTTGATGTACCTCTTCGAGATGCTCATGCATGACGTGGCCAGTGACGATCACGCCGCTGACAACAAGAACATCAGGATCTATCTCATGGTAAAGAAAGCGAAGCTGCTTGTCAAGCATTTGCAGTTAGAACATATGTGTCCAAGGTGACGTTGCGTGAGCGCCACAAACAGCAGATTGATCACCCACTACTAGTTGTTGACGGCTATAGGTTTGCGGACTGTTACTGAAAACCTAGTTGTGCTGTCAGGAAATTTGCAAGTTGCGTTCACCAACGAAATGATAACACCGCAAGTTTTACTGCGCTCTAGTAGATTATGCCGTAGAACTTGGCGACGAACGATTGACACGTCGCTTACTTCCAGCCGTGATCCTTCATGAACGCCTTCTGAGCATTGAACTGTAAAGCCCCGAGCGACGCTGTAAA
>JGI24158J21664_10013313_pt1 | contig 10859 bp, 6 predicted proteins | sample Ectturendosymbi3_FD_21664 | JGI IMG/M metagenome (IMG submission 21664)
GCTATTTAACCATCTTTGTGAATTTTTATGTACGTTTTACGCTATTTATTGTGTTGTTATACTTCATCATCTCCCAGCGGTTTTCATTTTACACTTTCTTATTATTGATAAGTTGCATGTTATACGTGGTTAAAAAACATTGCCCTGAGGAAGCCTACTTGAATAGGTGGGCAAAACGTCGGCTAATAATAAAAAATCGCCAGAAGATCTAATTTATCTGCTTGAAGTTTTCAAATTTCAAGATCCACAGGGGTATCTATAGCCACTGCCTAAACAAAAAAGTTAAACAAGACTTAGTTCAGGTCAGAGCTGAAAGAGTCAAATGAGATTTGGTTCACATGAGAACAATTTACGATTCTATTTCTTGATTTCAAATTTGGTAGCCTAGTGCATATTTTGCTTCATGAGGCAAAAATGAGATGTACAATACACAAATACATATGGAAAACCTGCAGTTGACCAACACAGAAAAGAAAACGCTACCTGCTTGCCAGCACTAAAAGCATGACAATACTCATCCATATTATTGGCTAAAGGCAAAATAGTTCAAGCAGTTATTTTGCCTCATGTGGCAAAATAGACTCTGCTTTCAAGCTTTCGGAGTGTAAATTTCCAATGAGCTCCGGAGCAGGAGCTGGAGTCACTTTTTCAGGAACAGGAGCAGGAGTCAAAGAAAGTGACACCAATCACCTCTGCTTTTTATCCCAACATTCAATTGTGAAATTTTTTTTTTACCCCTCTTGACTATAGTTATTGTCTTTTACATGCTGTTTTGCTACCTGCTTTTGTCTCCTGGGTGTTAGTTTGCCCCAATCTTGATTGGCGTGTTTTTGTACTTGGGGCGATTTTTTAAAATGTCGGCTGATCGGACTGTGGGCTAACTTTACCTGGTCAAAATGGCCACCGTATGCCACTCATTGAAAGTGACATTCATGCAGACTGTTTTCGCAGATGTAAACTGTGATGTTGTAGGGCTGTGTGTGTTTTACTCCTTGGTTTAAACATTCAGTCTGATAATTTTGCAGTTATGATTGCTTTGTCGTAGTGTTGAGTGTATTTTGCACCTGCATTTTAAGTTGGAAGTTGGAACGCTCATAGTTTAAAGTCAATACAATGACATATTAAGTTATACAACAATGAATAAGGAGAGTGTGTATATAATGGTATGCATTCATTGTGTGAAAAAACTTTGCCAAAATGTTGTATGTGAAACGTGAATCTGACATCACAGACAGTGTGATGTCACAAACAGCGCACACCCAGTAACAATGACCACTATACGCCACTGCTTAATTGTATATACCGAAAAGAGTGGATAAATATCATTTAATATTTTTATGACAGAGGACTAGCACTTGCTATCATTACACACAGGGCATGAAGAACATGCATTGGTTTCATGATGTTTTCACCATAGAATGGTCTATCTAGATCAGTAAATATGACTTGAAGCAACTGATTACTTGAGTTTATTGTAGGTCATATTTATCTAGATCAGCTATGTCCAACCAAAATTTCTTACTGAGCCTAAAAAGCATTTTGCTTTCTTAATGAGGGCTGCACATTGAATTACTTACAGGTTCAGGTTAGATTTTCATAAACAAAATTTTTATTAAGCTATCATACTAAGTAAAAGCATTCAAATTCTAACTGCAATTGCAACAAAAAGTGTTTAGCACCTGGCACCACTCCGTAGGTGTGATGTCATAGTCAAAGTTAGTGCCAATAAATGAACAAAGGCAGAAATCAGGAAATTAGTAATAAGTTTTGCACAAATGTGTAAGTGAACACATGGAAATCTCCCAATACACAGTACAGATGTGATAAAGTAGCATTGAGGACCACTGCATCAACTGTGCTAATTTTACTTTGATAATTATCAAAAGGCAGTGGTTAGAACTGCCCATGGATCTTTAAATTTGAAACCTTATTCGACCACCTCCTATAACGTGACAGTAACACCGGACAAGAATGCAGTAGACTTGGTAGAAACGTAGTAAACACAAAAGGTAAATCTAAAACCGTAACCATAACCTTAACGCTAACCCCTAAACTGAAAGTTTTGAAAAAAGTAAAGAAAAACTTGGTCCCATGAATTGAACTGTGGAACTAGTCAATACGAAAACATACGTTGACAAGGTGAGAGGTGAACTGAAAACCAGTGGATTGGCACAGCAGACCTGAAACGCATCCACTATGTTATTAGGACGACAACGCTTTAGTGACAGACTGACCGCTTTATTCGAACTGCGTCATACGAGGCAGTGCGGTCAAATAAGTTTTGAAATAAGAAGATCCATGGGTGGTTCTGTAGCTTATGAAAACAGGACAGCTTTTCTATTTCTAACTTCTACTGCAGCAAAAACCTAAACTTGGCTGCACAAAAACTTTGACCAGGCAACATGTGGTCTGCAGGTTGGTCATAGCTGCTCTAGATAGACCAGCTACGTACAGTCCATCCAAAATTGCTTACTGAGCCAAAAATAATNTCACTACATGTCCTAACCAGGTCTGCACATTCAGTGACTTTATTTGATCTCAGCAAACAAAATTTAGTTGAAGCTAATCCACTGAAAGNGTTTGAATCTTAACTGCAATGGTAACAACTGTTTTGGCATCTTTAACCATTTTTGTAAGTCTGATTTCATAGGCAAGTTTAAGTTTGGTGTCAAACAACAAGGATAGAAATCAGAAAACTAGCAAAAGCTTTTGCGCCAAAGTGTAAGTGGACATATGGAAGTTTCACTGCACACAGTTCAGACGTGATAAAGTTGCACTGACGACCACCTGAATCAAAAATGCCAAATTTAAGATTATCAAAATAAGTAGGGGTATGGGTAGTTAGCATGTAGGCTACTTAAACTACAGTGAAAACCAAAACTGGGCTGCACAAAACCTTTGTGGGCCACAGGTTCCACTTGCACATAGTTGAACCAATACCTATAGACCATTCTGTGGTGAAAGCAGAGTGAAACCAATGCCTGTTCTTCATGCCCTGTGTGTAGTGATAGCAAGTACTTGCCCTCTGTCATAAGAATAACAAATGGAATTTATCCACACTTTTCGCTATACATACCATGATTTATGACAATTGGTTAGAGTGTGTATTTCAATACTACAGTTGTCCAAAGCATCAGCAACACAATATCTTTCATTTATTGCTAACAAGCATTATATTATATAGCATACCTGAATGAAAGAGGGGCACAGATGTACAAAGGAGCTAGCTGTCCTGAGCTTGCAACTACTGTATATACATTAGACACAAAATTTCAAGTTTAGATCAGCAATAGCTGTTTTGCTTTTTGGCTCCTCTCGTATTTTCAGGCTTCACTTTTGTTTCCACTGATTGCTTAGTTATTCTTCCAAGTCATGTGGTCCATGTTTGCTTGATGGTGACATAATAAAATAAGATTGAATACAAAGAAGAACAGGATTAATCATAATTTTGATGTTTTTTCTTCATCAATTTGAACTACCTGAAATACTTAAGTTGTATTGCAAGGTATAAATTAAAAATATTATTTTTCTGAAAAGTTTTGCTCATGATACAAACAAACTTAGCACTGAATAGAGGCGCAATGATATAAAAATGTTAATTTTTCATAACATTTAAATAATTTATGACGACTCATAGATTAAATTTTGTTATCACAAATATCATAAACTAAAGGTAAGTCAACATTGTTTTTACAAAAAATGCATAAAATTGGAATGAGTTAATGTGGCATATCATGTTCACTTCTTTATTCATTTCATGTTTTTAGAATGGTGAGGGTTTTCATGCTTAGGAGAGAAACAATTACTGTGAAGTAGCTTCAATATATTGCCATTACTGTGTAAATCAGGAAATGCTCATAGCCTAACATACCTTAGAAACAAAACCAATCCTAATAACAACTGTTAGAAGTACACCTTTATAGTATATATCTACACATGTTACTTGAAAAACAACATGTATTTCTTAAAAAAAACTAATTTTCAAGTACCACATGATTTTTGCTCAATATTGTAATCAAAACCACAAACACAATCATGTTTCATCATCATTAGAAAGAGGGCTTTCAGAGCTTTCAAATGATACCTTACTTGAAAAAATTAAGAGGTAGTCTTTTTTAGAATCAAGCCCCAAATTTATGTCACGGTTGAGTGATCTTGAAAAGATATGCTTACAGTTTGGCCTCTAGAATCACTCAACCAAGACCTAAGTGAGTGTAAGTTGAAAATCATGAAACAAGAACCTTCACTACTTCTCAACAAAACTTGAAGTCCCTCACTATAAAAATGACAATTTTATTAAAGTTTGAAGACGATGTCAAGGTTTCGAAAAAATTTCATGCATGACTGATCACAAAAACAGCTAATTTCAAACTTTTCAACCTCTAGAACCACTGACTGATTTTGCTCAAATTAGTGTCATTTTGCTCAGAATGATTTGCTCTATGAGCTGATAAATCTTCATTAAAATATGTGACCAGTGGTGACATGGCTATGTGATTTGGCAAAGAGTTGTTGAGAAACAACAGTTGAAGATCGAATAGGCATAATGAAAAGATAAACGAAAGAACGCAGGACATGGTGAAGAAAATGTACAGGTAAAAGTGCATGCCTATGTACATAGATGAGTGGATCAAATTTAAGTGAAGGAATTTGTTGTGGTTAGAGGATTTTTAGCAATACAAAAAAATTAAAAAATAAAAAAGTTAAAAAGTTACAAAAACTAATCAATGAGGTACAAAAGAAAACAAAAGCAAAACAGAAAAAAACAAAAAGTGTACTTTGTGCTGGAAAGCATAGAGTATGCACACAGAAAATGCGAAAAAGTAAATACACACAAAAAATAAAACAGAGTTACAGAATACTAGAGTACACAGTATTTTGTTCTGGACAGGTGAAATGTTGCTAAAATTCAAAATTGGGAATTTTTTTCATGTAGGAGGTGTTTCGTAAGTTTCCACTGCAGAGCCATTAGCCAATGCTGAACTGATGTACTGTACACAGGAATAGTTTTTTTATTTTGTGGAGATATAAATTTCTGCTGCATTTACATCTATACTGTATCTTGTTTTAACTGTGTTTCACGATTAGTTATTTTTAGTTAAATGTGCAAGATAACACTACAGGTCTGTTTTTTATTCTCTGAAACATTTCAGTCATTTCTGCTGAGACATTTTGGTCCTTTGTCTCACAGGCGTATTAAAACATGCCATAACAGCGTTTGTAGCCTATATTTACAAACATTATGACCAAAATGACTTAATTTTTTTCGGTCATTTCAAAAACATTTTGGTCTATGACTGAAAAATGATTTAAAAAAACAGCTGTAGCCTGTTATCTTTAAAATGCCACTCCCAGCTGATCAGCTGACAACACTAGTACAGTTTCAGCTAAGCCAGCTGAAATGCAGTTCACTTCAGGCTATTCCGAAACATTCCACTGTTATGTTGCAAGTTCACAACATAATAAGGTAAATAATTTAATCGTGTGAATAAGATGGCACGGATTGTTTTCAATGTGGCAGTGCTTAACAGATCTGCCAGCGGACCTTCATTTTTGAAAAGTTATTCATCCGCCACCTGTAATGTGACAATAATGCACAACAAGAATGCCGTAGACTGCACTACACTTGGTAGGAACGTACTGAAGCTAAATCTAACCCCTAAACTGTAAACCTAAAACTAACTATTAAAACTAAACCCAAAACTTAAACCTACCTATTTAACCTAATCCCTTAATCTAAATCCAAACTTAGCACTGTGATCCTGAGATTTGTGCTAGTTTATCATAGAGGCATAGCGTCCTAGCATTCTCTATTGAGTATGCTGAAGGACATTGTTTCAATAATAGCAGAATGTGACAACCATCAGTCCAAAGCAAGGTAAGATCAACTGCAATTCATGCAGGATCACTGGGTATAGCAAAGAGAAATATTGATTACAGGTACTACTGACAAGAACAATAAGGCTAAATGTGGGACTACTATTTGAAGCTGGATGATGACCTATCAGGTGACATAGGTGTTGCATATTCTAGCCTGCTTGATGCTCAGTCTGCGAAAAGCATTGCTTCAAAACAGTTACCATACTAAGATTTAGAAATAGATTAACTGTCATATTGGCAACTGGCTTGTAAGCACTACTAATTTTTGGCTTCGTTACAAAAAAACTTAACTTGTGCAACTCTTGGACATTGGTATGATGTGCCTCTTGTACCCCAGAACATGCAGAAAATCTTCATTAGAGGGGCCTGATATTCTGAATATTTACATTAATGTCCATGGTAGTTAGTCAACTTTGTTTAGTAGCTGAACTGCAGTTTAGTGCTACTGGTCTTAAGAATCAGCTGAAGATGATATTTAAATCAAAATATTATCAAAAGCTGCCATTCCACAACAGACCCCCTTTTGCCAGGCTAAATGTACCAACTGTCCTAGCATGACTGGTTTTGTCTACTTTTGTGTAAAGCTTTGCCACTGGGTGAGTGGTTCGCCACAATTTTATAAAATCAAAGTTGACCAAAATAATATTGCAACATAGCTGGAAATTTGTAGTAGATTTTTATACTACAGTGTTACTTGTGCATTTAAACAACTATGATAGCAAAGTTGTTCAACACTTCGTGAGAGTATATTTTTTGTGAAGGGTGGAGATTACTGTTGCGTAAAAGCATAGTAAAAGTAATGTTGCTTCAAATATCTTCTGATAATGCTGAGCATTTAGAGTTTCTCAAAAAGTGTGATGATGATGTTATTAAAGAATTTGGTGCCATCTGTTTCCAGTTTTTCATGCAAGGAATAAATCCAAAAATATTCAAAGCTGCTGCCCAAAAGCTCGAAGTTGAAGTAAATGTAGTAGAGAAAGCTGTGATTGGTTTGATGCAGCTTGTTTCTGAAGTTGTGAGACACAAATTGACAGACAAAGATTTTTTGGAATCATTAATCACTTTAGGGTTTTCTAATGCAGCTGCTGAGATTTTGCAAAAACTTTTTTCTGATCATAGCCCTGAAATACAAACTCTACTTGTTCGTGATGCACTGTCTTTGCCACGTTATGAAGACTTGGAATGGAGACTTAATATAAAACTGGCCACAAGATCCTTACATCATCAAGTGACACCAGCTGTGCTGCTGAAGTTTCATGTGATTGATGGCTATACAAAGAGGCAGAAAATTGTACAAACTGATTCAGTAAACTTACTTCATTTGACTCGAGTATTGGAAGATGCATTGGATGAATTGAAAAGCAACCATGTTCGTAGAATCATAAGAACAATAAGTTAGGCTTTAATCACCCATTAAATAGTCAAGTTTCATTGACATGGATTCAATACATGACATTACAGCATGTTTATACATTGAAAGCAGTACTGTATGAAATTTTGTTGTGAATGTTATAATTAATTTATGTAAAATATGTTTGATTTGTTACCTTGAAAGTTACTGTTCCTTATTTGTGCAATGTAGATGTTTGATTATGTATGTATTTGTTAAATATCAATGTTTTAATGTGAATTCAACTGTTTTGAGCAGTTTTAGTGACATCTATATATCATTTGACAGTTTGCATTTTAATAGCATAAATGTGGCAATAAGTGCATTTTTATTTCATTTGATAATGTGTAAATTCGATTTGTGATACATTTGTGCCACTGCAATTAACCAACTCTCATGGAACATCAAGAAAATTTTGACGAAATTGTTACTGAAGATGTGGGTATATTTGAAGTTCCTTATGAAGACCCTCAAGCAAGAGTACCTGATCCCATTTTAGTCAAGGGATCAGGTCATATAACTGTGTAAGTGAAAAGTGTTTCCAGATGCAAAGATTGTTTTTGACTGATATCTGACTGTGCCTTCAACGTTTCTGGTCTGGTTGTCTTGGTGTCTACTTTTTTGGGTTAGTTAGGCTCATACATGGCATATTATTTCTCAAATAAAATTTGCTGTAAAAACTGGTGTAATACATTGTAGATGACCTATACTTTGACCTATAGTCCTGTGAAAGAAGTAATTTCGTTAACACTGTGTGAAAGTTTTGCAATAATAATACTGTAAACAATAATACTGTTAGCCTTTGGATTAATTGCAACCCGAACTGCTTACTACTGTAAGCGTTGGCATGCAAGCTCAGTGACTGCGGTTTATGAAGATACATCATTTGCATGCAGCCCCATTTTACCAGATCTCTTTCAAGAAAACATCTTGCAACTGCACGTAATTGTTGAATCTGCAAGATTAAAATAACTGCCAAAAGATTGAAATAACTGTTCTCACAACAGCATCTTGCTCTACTCTCTTAAAGCACTTAATATAAACTTGACTTTTTGACAGGCCTGCTGAGTTGAGGTTTTTGGCCAAAGCTGTAGTTCTTGGTCAAAGTTAAGTTGGAGTCGGGAAAATGACCACCAATGCCAAGTGACTGTCAACGATACTGAAACAATATGTTTGCTTACAATATATTCTTTGACATGGCAAGCCTCAGATCAAAACTGCTGGTTTGATTTTTTAAAGTTCAAAAGGATTATGAGACCATTTTCCTGCAATACAAATAACTGCATTTGGTCTAAACAAATTATATTATATACCAAAATAATTCTATCTAGTTCAAACAAGGCAAATGCTTAGGAGCAAAGTGCTGTTGTCACTTAGGAAAGTAGGCCATACGAACATGATCAAAGGTTGAATTGCTAATTTTATGTAAAGTTTAGAAAACACATATGGTGCAGTTCAGTCACTTAACATTTAATATTTGTTTGTGCTTTTCAATTACTACGTTTACATGTCAAGCGACGGTCTGGAAAAGTGAGACAGCCCGTTTTGACATCATTGTACCATTCGGTTTACATGTCTGAAAGTCATTCACATATGGCAGACGCATCGGTAAACATGTATTGTGCAGGCTAGTAAGCAAAGGGTTGTGTGGAATTGGAAAGCATGTACACTGATGTCCACATTTCACAAATTTGGCAATTGCTGTTCATGCCTCTCATGAAGTTGGTGCTGTGAATTATGGATCATGCTGCACCCTGTAAAATGCATCCATAGCAAACGTGCACTGACGTTTACAGCATGTATTGAAGTCACATGTGCAAAGTTACTGGCATACAAATTTCACACAGGTTTCCTAAGCACAATGCTGAAAAACATTTTGGTGATTACTGCTTAATATTCCATCTGTCTGCAAGTGCCTAGGTGGAACTTTTGGTGACACATCAGTCAAAATATCTTTAATTTACACTGGTACTGAAACATATAGCCTAATGTCACATGATGAATACAAAACATTCAGTATTAGTTATATTAAATGTATCCTATGACTTTTTTTCAAAGAGCTAGTGAAATAATTATATCTTTTACTAATATCAATACTGATGCCAGAAAGTTGCCCTATTTTTGCAAGCCTGATTTATGAAGATTAGTGCAACACACAAGGGTCTTACTTTCAAAACAGCTATTCCTAACACTGCCAAGCCACTCCCAGCTGATCAGTAGCCTATTATATATTTGTATTTAAACAGAGCCTTTTATCGTATGTTGTGCACAGCTTTTAGCCTTTATTATGAATAAGCATCTACTCAGTAATGCTTCATTTCTAGACATTAACACTTTGAGAGCCGGGGTATGATATATTCGTACTTCGATTTCGGCCTAAAACCAGCAGTTGTCAGTTGCCTTACCTATGCCCTAGCTCCTTAACTAATTAGTCAAAAATTTTACTAACTTAGATCATAACTTTTGAACCTGGAACCCCAGCAAGGTCATCCAAAGTATCAAAAGACTTGGATTGTAGCCTAGAATCCAGTAAAAACTTGAGCGAAATAGTACCATCTATCGGTTTGCGCCTAGGGCCAGGTGAATTGGGCCAAGTTGGCCTAAAAGTCCTCCACTTTTGACGTCACTCACAAAAAAACCGCATCCCCCAACAAAAATTTTTATTTGAGTGCAGACTAGAAGACTTGCAGCGTCTTTTAGGCTTTTGAACAGCTCTCTACCACTTTCGGCACCAGAGTTACGCACGCGCAAAGCCACATGCGATCCGGTTGTTTTGGTGCGAGAATCCTCAAAAGCGGCCGGACGCCAAAGTGTTAAGGATGAATGTTTTAGGCTATTTCACACAAATAAAAATCACAAGGATGTGTGCAAGATGTTCTTTTGCTGTGTGCTGCATACGCACCACACTTTAGAATGTGCAAAGTCTCGGTTAAATCCTGAAAGTCTTGGCTCATGGTTCATTTTTGCTAACAGAAAGTTTTGTAAAAATTATCTGTTTAATGTGACAAGTTTGTGATGCAACTTTGTGAACCCTTTCTTAGTGGTGCACCCCACGCATATTTTGGTGCACCCTAGGGTTTACTGTGCACACCTGTTGAAGAGCACTGATCTAGACTGCATTACCACGTGCAGATGTTGTGTACGAATAAACTCCCGTTGTACTTTTGGAAGTTCTTGCTGCATGAAAAATTTGACTGTAATTAACACTTTCGCAGCTGGGTTAATTCAACTGGTTCGCGCAGAAACACCTGGATCGCACATGGTTTTGTAGGAGAATTTCTCCAGTCCGGTAAGCGCTCCAGACATGGTCAAAAGCTCAAAAGGCTCCAAGTCTTGTAGTTTGCACTGGCCCTGGGTCCAAACCATTTTAGATGGTAGTATTTTGCTGAAGTTTTCATTGGAGCTCATTGGAGCATTGGATTTCATTCATTGGAGCAATCAGCGGAGGAGCTATGGCATTGGTAAGGCAACCGACAACAGCTGGTTTTAGGCCGAAATCGAAGTACGAATATATCGTACCCTGGCTCTCAAAGTGTTAACGTGCAAAAGTCCAATCGATGCCTAGTTTAGCCCAAATTAATTTAAAAAA
>JGI24158J21664_10013314_pt1 | contig 10859 bp, 7 predicted proteins | sample Ectturendosymbi3_FD_21664 | JGI IMG/M metagenome (IMG submission 21664)
TGATACCTGCTTAGTTAGATAGTTAAGTGCATTCCAAGTTTTCTGAGTGATTCTTTGACTTTTTCCCAGTTAAACTTGCTGCTTGTTTGAAGCCACCAGGCAGAGCTAATTATCTTACAATAATGGCTTATTGAAAGGGCGCAACAACGCCACTGGGATTATACAGTACTTCAACCTATAACTGAGACATCGCAAAAATGACGTTTGAACCTTTTCAGCAAACCCTGCTGAAATTGTGTAATAGGGGAGGAATGAAAATTTCTAAAATGAGCCAAGGGAGGAATGTGTCAAAAAAGGTTGGGAACCACTGATTTGAGGTTATCAATAGAAGAGAAATATATATTTGCATATCTTTTATTTCCAAATATATATACATGTATCAGTGAATATTATTTTCAAAACCCATTATACGCTTACTGTTAAATATATCTATGATTAATCATGACAAAATATTTTGTCATAAGAAATTTTAGGGGTACATCTACATCTGTCAAAATGCTGAAGGGGTACATGGTCATCTGTTGGAATGCTGAAGGGATACATAGTCAGAGAAAGGTTGGGTACCCCTGTTCTAGCATTTCTGGATCAAAAATTATGATCTAAAATGAACAAATCAATTAATTAGCTAATTATTCAAATATTTTTATTACTTGAGATTATAACTTTTGAACCCGAAACCCCAGCAGGTCATCCAAAGTATCAAAAGACTCGGATTGTAGCCTAGTTTTCAGTAAAAACTTCAGCAAATACTACCATCTAACGGTTTGGGCCCAGGGTCAGGTGAAGTTGGCCAGGGTGGCCTAAAAGTCGTCCATTTAACGTCAATCACAAAAAAACCACAGCTCCCAAGCAAAAAATTTTTTTCAAGTGCAGACTAGAAGACTTGCCGCGTCTTTTGAGCCTTTGAACAGCTTTCTACCACTTTCGCCGCCCAAGTTACGCGTGCACACAAAGCCACGTGCGATCCCGTTGTTTTGGCGCAAGAAACCTCAAAAGTGGCCAGATGCCAAAGTGTTAATGCTGAACTTGTTTGGTTGTTCATCCGTCATGTCGTACATTTGAATGACAGCAAAGGATATTGCTGATGTGGCCCTTGATTGGTGTAAGGATCATGACATATCATATGAAGAAGAACAGAAACATGAATCAGATGAAGTCGTACCTGCTATTGGTTAGTCCACACCAGCTGAGCAGCAGTTCAGACAAAGACAATATCAATAATGAAGAAGTTTATGCATGTACAAGAATATCTCATGGTGGCTTGGCTGCAAGCACTAAATAGAACTAAACAAATATAGTTAGAGCTAAACAAAAAAATAAACAAAGTGAATAAACAATATTGTTTATGACAGATCATCATTGGTGGGAAGAACCTTGGGACACAACAGTTTTACTGCTACCAATGCTGTACCTATACGAATCTCTAAAAATGTAGGTTGCCAGCTACAGCACAGTATTTACAACGATTGAAGCACTTCACACCAGAAGTAATTCTTCGTTCAGTTGTCAAATACACCAACGATGAAGCTTACTGAGAAAGAATGACTAAAGTCATTTATTGCTCTCCAGTATGTCAGAGGACTCACCTACTTCTTTTCTTTTGCCATAAAACTTATGGTATTCTAATACATTCAGAATACATGTACATGTTAGATTTATTACTATCCTGAAATATTTGAGTTTTCTGGGCCAGGATAAGACCGATTCACAGCAACACCTGTTGTTTTCCAGACATTAGCATCTATGTTTGAGTTAAGATACAGGTTAATTCTTTCATTGACAGTGGACAAGCAGTTGATGCTTCCAAAGTCTTGTTGTCCTTTCATTACATTTATGCCAAGAAACCTGATTAATACAGCATCAAATAAAAGAGTTTTTAAAAATTCAAGTGGCAAAATATTGAGTAGATGGAAATTCATTCTTCAACTGATTCATGACGTGTGCATGAAAAAAGTTTCACTTGAAAATTTTACAGCCAACCCTTCTTTCGTCAAATGAGATCTCCCTCGAAAACATAGAAAATGTCATGGAGCAAGATGCAACAAGGTGTATGTGCATCACTTGCAAGAAACCAATATGTGTGGCACATGTTTTGCTGTCATTTCAAAGATAATTTCCGTAAAATGCAAAGGGTATTCAACCACATGTTTAAGCACTTAGGTGTGGAAAACAGGAAAAAAAGTGTGGAAAACAGGAAAAAAAGATTTGCAGTTTTGTTTCCAAATTTCAGTAAATGTGCTTCATGTTGCTGGTATCTCTGTGATTTACAATACTATGCCAAGACTATATTCATTATTAGCAGCTATTTACATTACAATTATGTAAATAGCTGCTTCTGTCTCACAGCATCTTGCTGGCTATATTCAACTAGCTGATCAGCTGTCAGAGATAGTCATATGTTCTATCCTTTGAAATATTGCAATGCAATGCATTGTGCGTCAACTCTAATAACACAAAAACACAGCTAGTGTGGATAGATATTTGTAAAATTTAGAATATTCAGCATTGTTTGCCTTTTGCGTGGCTATAAATTGTTTGATGTCATTTTTAACAACTTGGTAAACAGCAGGGTAGGAAAATGTTGGCAAACCTAGTGTTAAACAGTAGGCTACCAGATTATGAACTATTACATCAGTATAAAAGAAACTACAAAAGTGATAGAAGCTCAAGTCCACCAGCATACTTCTTTTACTTGCAGATGGCAAAGGTCTTATGCTGTCTATTTGTCAGGGTTGCAGAGTCGGAGGTTCTTGGGTGGAGTCAGAGTTGGACTCCAAACAACACTAGGAGTGAGAGTAGTATTTTTTGTCCGACTCTGGATATCCAATTGAATCATTTTTTACATCACACTCCTAAATTAGGAATTCCTGTTGAAATGGTACAATTTCTTTTGAAACTTTTGTTGAAACAAAGATTTCTTGCTGTGCACGATTTCCATTGATTTTAACAGCCAAATTTCATTCACTTTATGTTAAGGAGTCGGAAATTTTGGAAAGGTTGGAGTCAGACATTTTACTTCCCACTCCGCAACTCTGCTATTTGTGACCTTGCAAGAGTTGGAGCAAGTGTTTTTAAAACCACACCTTCCAACCCATTAGATAAGACCTTTGGCTTAACTGGTGATACACATTCTGATGACATGTGTTCTTACATGGGACTCTAAACACAGAATCCTCTTTTTAACACATTGGCGTCCGGCCGCTTTCAGGGATTTTCATGAAAAAACAACCGGATCACAGGTGGCGAAAGTGGTATAGAGCTGTTCAAAGGCTCAAAAGATGCAGCAAATCTTCTAGTCTGCACTCGAAAAAATTTTTTGGTTGGGGGGTGCTGATTTTTTATGAATGACATCAAAAGTGGAGGACTTTTAGGCCACCTTGGCCCACTTCACCTGGTCCTGGGCTCACACCGTTAGATGGTACTATTTTGCTGAAGTTTTTATTGGAAACTAGACTACAATCTGAGCCTTTTGATACTTTGGATGACCTGCTGGGGTTTTGGTTTCAAAAGTTATAATCTCAAGTAATAAAAATATTTGAATAATTAGCTACCATATATACTCGCTTATTAGCCGCACTTTTTCACCTGGAATATGGCCTGTATTTTGCCTGCAGCTTATACACGCAACATACCCAGAGGGACAAAGTTTTCATATGAGCTATCACCAAATTTCAGTCATCCAGTCGAACCGCAAATGATCTACTGTACTTATAGACAAACTTCCTTCAATCTACCGCACTTATAGACGAACTTCCTTCTTCCAACGAAGAAGATTTCTTAGGTTTTAAACAGTAAAATTGACTTTCATTACATATGCCTGTAAAAACCAATATTTTGTGGTTGATTGATCACGCAGGGTCTTCACTGGTGAAAAGGTCAATTGACCTGCGGCTTATTTGTGAATACCCTTGATTCTCGGTATATGGCTAAAATTTCTGCTGCAGCTTATCTGCCGATGTGGCTAATAAGCGAGTATATACGGTAATTAATTAATTAGTTTATTTTAGATCATAATTTTTGATCCAGAAACGCTAGAAAGTTGATCAAAGGCTCAAAAAACTCGGACTTGAGCCTAGTTTCCAATAAAAACTTCAGCTAAATACTTTGGCCTAGTGGTTGGGTCTTAGGCCAGGTAACATGAGCCAAAATCCCCCAAAAACCACTTTACTTATGACATCACTCACAAAAAATCCGCAACCCCCAACCAAAAAAAATTTTTCGAGTGCAGACTAGAAGACTGGCCGAACCGTTTAAGACATCGAACAGCTCTCTAGCGCAATCGGGGGAGGAGCTATGGCATTCATAAGGCAACCGAAAACTCCTGGTATTAGGCCGAAATCCAGGTACAATACATTCGTACGCCAGCTCTCGTACGCAAGTGTTAATAGTGTCACGAACTATGAAGATTAAAAACTACCATAACATTAAGATAAAATCGAATAATACTTATGGTAACGGAAGCTATAAACACTGATCATATATGACAACATTTAAATAGCAACATACACATGCTACTCTTTTTCTAACTTTTATACACAGTATGTTTGAAGCTAATTGTTAGTATGTCACAACTTTGCTGTTCTCTGGAAGCATTTTGTCAGTGACAGTACATCTTTTGTTTGGTACGCCCACCACAAGCTCCATAAAAAGTGTTTTCACCCATGGAAAAGCATGGTAAATGCATTAACTATTTTTTATAACAAAAGCCAAATGTCCAAAATGTTTCTGAATTATATTCAACTTCCCTGGGGAAAAACATACACTACAACAGAGCAACCAATAACCATTAGTGTTTTTTAGCACCAAAAGACAATTCGCCTCAAGATTGATAGCGATGTTTGACGCACAAGGATTTGCACAAATGTGTAATGACTTGTTCATTAGATGTTATACAACAGCTAACTCCAAGCACAAGAATATTGGTGTGTGGCCAGACAAGTAAGTACATGATGGTGACTGGAATTGCATTTCAAATTTTCAAATAACAAGCAAGGTGGAGATAAAAAATGGTGATGTACATTCTGAGATGCTGTGTGGAAAAGTGACTACCATTTTTTTAGTTAAACCTCGATTTCTGGGAAAAGTTTTTGTTTAACCCATAGAACACGCCTTTCACACTTAACAACAATGTGGATGCATTGTCTTGTGGTGCGATATTAAAATTTTTTAAAAAATCTCATGCATGGACAATGTTGCAAGGAATACAGTATGGATTATAACAATTATTTTTGGAACAACTTTGCCGTTTACATAGGTACCTATCACAATAACCTGTGACTGGTTCATAATGTGGTTATGATCCATATTACGAAAAGCAAAATTTTCTCTTCTGTAGTTTGAACACTAGGTTCACCACCATTTTCGACCCTGTTATTTATCAAGGTGTTTTAGGATTTACAGCCGAAGGATTTACAGCTGTTTTGAAAGCAAACAATGTTGAATTTACTAAATTTTACAAATGGCTACCCACAATAGCTATGTTTTTATGTTATTGTAGTTGAGGTGAAATGCATTGCAGTGCAATACTTCAAATGATCGAACATATATGTCTATCTCTGACAACTGATCAATTAGTTGAATATAGAGCTGCGTTGAGACAGAAGCAGATATTTACATAATTGTAATGTAATAGTGAAAATAGTCTAAGCACAGAGATACCATCAATATGAAGCACAATTACTAAAATTGGGAAATAAAACTGCAAACCTTTCATCCTGTTTTCAAAACCTAAGCGCTTCAAACATGGCGGATCCAGAACCCTTTGCATTTTAGGTAAGTTATTTTTGAAATGCCAGCAGAACATGTGCTACAAGTTGTTTTTTTGGAAGTGATACACACGCACCTTGTTTCATGACATTTTCTATGTTTTTGAGGGAGATCTAAGTTGATGGAAGAAGGCATGACACAACACTTTCAAGTGAAACTTTTTATATTCACACATCATGTTTCAGTTCAAGAATGAATACTGTTTACTTACTCAATACTTTGCCAGGCAATCTTGAAACCACATTTTTACTTCATGGTGCATTCATTGTTTTTTGGCATGAATGTAAGGACAACATGACTTTAGAAGCATCAACTACTCATCCACTGTCAACAAGTTTCCCCAATATTTTCACTAATGCATAGATGCAATCGAAAACAACACATATTGCTGTGACTCAGTCTCCTCCTGGCCCAGTGCATCTTTGGTTCGAATTATCATCAAAACTCGAATACTTCAGGATAGCAGAAATTCTACCATGTGATGTTTTCTGAAAATATGAGACTACCATTAAGTTTCACTATTAAGAAAATGATGTGGGTAATTTGTGCCATACAGCTCTCTGACATACTGGAGAGCAATAAATGACTCTGGTTGACATGCACTCTAGTTAAGGTCATTCTCTCCTCAGCAAGCTCCTACATTGGTGTATTTACCAACTGAAAGAAGAATTATTTCTGGTGTGAAGTGCTTCCATGCATCGTAAGCACTGTAGTACCTATATTTTTAGATTCGTGTAGGAACACTAGTGATAGCAGTAAAACCGTTGTGTCCTGAGGTTTTTCCTACCAATGATGATTAAGAATATTCCCATACTGTTCTGTTTCTAGAATAAACAATAGAGCTTATAGCCAACTTGTAAGAATTTTTGGTACATGCATCAACTTCTTCATTACTATACTGCTGTCCTTTTCATCTGAACTGCTGCTCAGTTGGTATGACTTGACAATAGCAGGTATAGCTATATCGTCACCTGATTCATGTTTCTGTTCCTCTTCATCTGATATGTCATCATCCATACACCAGTCAAATGGCTGCATCAGCAACAGCCTCCACTGTCATTCGAATCGAATGTGCCACATGATGGAAGAACAACCATACAAGTTCAGCAATAAAAAATACCTTCACTCAATGCACTGTCTAAACAACCATTACCTGAATACCTGTACAAAGGTATCCTCCAATATATATGCAGTAAAACCTGACAAACGACACTGAAGTCCAGACAAACCAGTGTCATTCCAAACATCTGTCAGTAAATGACACAATCAACATATTTTAGTGTGAAAAAAGCACCACAAGAAACAAATAATTAGATTTAGCTATCACCAGGCATTCGTATTGGGTGTTGAAAAAGACACCTTGGTTGGTAAATGGAAGGGTGCAAAAATTAAGAGATAAATTAACTGTCACAAAAATGGAACCAAAAAACACGAACCATATTATTGAAAAGCAAAAGTTTTTTTAGGAAAAGTCAATCAATCTTAAACTCTAGATGTGGACTTTTTGCAGAAATTAAATTTGAAAACCACTTGGTGTCGAGAAAAACATCTCTTGAGGTCAATTTTTAGTTGAACACCACAATGGAAAATATCGTTAGAAAAAAACAAATAACCCTAATGCAAACCCTAACTTCTTGTAACGAGAAACCTAGCTGTTTTTTTAAATATTTTTTGTTGTGGTGCTCAGCTAAAAATTGACAGCATTTTTTTCTGAAGTGCATATCTCAGAAATTTTAAGTGAAGTGGAACATATCACAATGCTGCAGCTTCCATAGGCTGCTATGCAGTAGTCAAGATAGCTAACAATTACGCGAATTAACACTAGATTTACCAAAAACGCAAAATTTAGAGAAGTATTACTTGGATGCTCACTATTATGCATAAGCTGCATGAAATATTTCCAAAGCTTACAGCATTTCACAATCACAAAGTACATTTTTCTTTTGATTAACATTGAAATCAAACCTTTTAACAAAACTTTAGAGTTAAATACAACTTACCAAAATTTCTGAGCACAGAATCTGTATTGCAGATTTATTGTTTCGGCATTTTTCTTCACTCCTTCAAATGCATGTCAGACATTTCAGTTATAAATAACAAGTGTTAGTTGTTTATTAAACACTCATATTGAACACTGTCTATCTTGATCCATCTGCATAAAACTCAAAACTTGGATTCTATGCGATCAAATACCAAATTTTGTTTTATTTCCCAAGTTGTGCAACTGTAAGTGAAGAAACCACCTTCACCTGCCATACTTCTTGAAAAGTGACGTCACAGTGGTCATGGATAGGTTTTGACGTGACCTGCCAATTTTCGTGATGATGGCATCACGGTAAAAGGAGATAATGACATCACAATTCAAGGGCAATCCTACGGAAAAAGGTATGTAGGTAACAGAGATGAGCATGGATCAGGACAGAAGCCAATTTTGGCCGGATAAGGACTGGATTGGACTGCAATTTTTTGAAAATTGGCGGATCAAGACTGGATCAGACTGAGAAAATTTTTGTTGTTTTGCCATCAATGCCAAAACTGCAAAAGCTCTCCTGGGTCTAATTTGCTATTCGAACTGTATCCACCTTTGTCCACATATAACGTTGAGTTCATATTACTAGTAGCAATGTGAACGTAGTCGAGTGTTTCATGTCAATGCCTGCTGTGCGAGTGTTCAGAGGTTCTAATCTTACCATTTGCTTTGGCTTAGCTACAAGATATTACACGTGTGATGGGAGCACTTTTTATGTACTTTTTCAAAAAGTTTCGGGTTCGGGGCTTAGGTTTATCTTTTAGGGCAGCTAGCCTATATGTTCAACGGAAATGTGTTAGGCCTACAAGGCCAAAAATTATGTCACTGACTTTGTGAGGGCTGCACATTAAATGACTTACTTTCATTTTTCAGTAGCAAACCAATGTTTAGTTTAAAGCTACTGAGACCATTTGAATACTACAGTAACTGCAATGATATAGGCTGTATGGTAGCCTACTTACTCCCAAACTGTGATGCTATAGGCTAGGCAAGATTAGTGCTACAGGAACAACAAAAAGATACAGTTAGAAATCAGTTTAGTGCAGAAGAACACATGAATAGAAACAAGCTTTGCAGTGAGGTGTCAGCAGATACGTGGAAATCTACCAGCACGTAGCACATGAGAAACAGGCCGACCATCACATTGAAAATGTCGAATTCAAGACTATCAAAGACAAGGTCTCATTATTGTGTTGTACATACACAACAATAAAAAGGGTTGCACAAAACCTTCGACTGGACCGCATGCAGCCCGTAGGCTGGAAATACTAATAGCTGGTTTAGGGTGTAGGTTTAGGGTTTTGGTTTGGGTGTAAGTTTTGGGTTTAGGTCTTGGGCTTAGGTCTTGGGCTTAGGTCGTGGGCTTAGGTCGTGGGCTTAGGTCGTGGGCTTAGGTCGTGGGCTTAGGTCGTGGGCTTAGGTCGTGGGCTTAGGTCGTGGGCTTAGGTCTTGGGCTTAGGTCTTGGGCTTAGGTCTTGGGCTTAGGTCTTGGGCTTAGGTCTTGGGTTTAGGTCTTGGGCTTACGTTTTGGGTTTACGTTTTGGGTTTACGTTTTGGGTTTACGTTTTGGGTTTACGTTTTGGGTTAGGTTTTGGGTTAGGTTTTGGGTTAGGCTTTGGGTTAGGCTTTGGGTTTAGGTTTTGGGTTTAAGTCTTGGGTTTAAGTCTTGGGTTTAGGTTTTGGGTTTAGGTCTAGGGTTTAGGTTTTGGGCTTAGGTTTTGGGTTTGGATCATGTGACAAAGACTTATACACTTATCCAAGTACATCAACCTTGTCACTTGACTAATTCAACCAATGGGTTTCACTTAACTGGCAATACAACTGCAGGAGAGCTTTTGGACTTGATGGCAAAATAGACACTGCCTTGTTAAATTTTGGAAATGCCAGAAGGCTGTGTATATTTTGCTTCATGAGGCAAAACAAAATACATGTTTTTACATGGGCAGATCAGGACTGGATCGAACTCATGATTTAAAAAAAATTGCGGATCAGGGCTGGATTCAATATATATTCACGGATCAAGATTGTACTCGGACTGAAAAATTTCACAGTCCATTCATTTTTGCAGGATAGTGATCTTTCAACTGGATAAGGATATCCAAAAACTGCTTTCAAACAGGAACCGGACACCAGAGATGAGCGGACTGTGAAATTTTGCAGTCCAAGTCCAGTTCTGATCCGATAAAATTGAATCCGATCCAGTCGTGATCCGCAAAATTTTTGAAAATCATTCGTCCGATCCAGACCTTAGCTTATCTGCCCATGCAAAACGAGATATTTTTGTTTTGCCTCATAAAGTAAAAGCACTACTGGAGCTATTTTGCCTTCAGCCAAATATGATTGGTTGAAGGCAAAATAGTTCCAGCAGTGCTCTTGCTTCATGAGGCAAAATAAACACATTTTTTGGCATTTCCAAAATTTAACAAGGCACTATGTTTATTTTGCCATCAGAGGCAAAAGCACAGCTGGAGTTACTTTGCCATTTGGAAAATCCGATTGGTTGGATTGGTCAAGTGACAAGGATGATACATTTGGATTAGTATAAGCCGTAAGGTCCATGTAACATGACCTAAAACCCTGAACCTAAAACCAAACCCAAAGCACAAAACTTAAACCCAAACTGTTTCTAAACTTAAGCCCAAAACCTAAAAGCTGAACCTGAAACCTAAACCCGAAACCTAATCCCTAAATCTAAAGCCTGGTTTTCAACCTTTGTCAAGCAGCGACCCATTGCAATTCAAATTAACCTATCGACCTCCTTCCCAAATTTTCCAGTCAGAAATATGAAAAGTAGTTGTGTTTGCACAATAGAAAATCAAAATCACTATGCTTAACAAAAACACATTTATTAAATTCGTGCACATGGTCGTAAAAGTAAGGAAGGCCCGTACCGTATGCAAGTACCTCCACAGCACGACCCAGTGCAACAGTAGGCCTATTTACATGATCGTGCTAACAAGTGCACTCGACGTGAGCTATGACGTCAAGAGAGCTCAGTGCAACTGAACCAGATCGAGCACGTTGGAGCCGCGTTTTTACATGGAGCTTCAGAACGACTGTGCTG
>JGI24158J21664_10013315_pt1 | contig 10859 bp, 9 predicted proteins | sample Ectturendosymbi3_FD_21664 | JGI IMG/M metagenome (IMG submission 21664)
TATTATTTCACTTTGTTCGCAACGTGAACAAATACTAAGTCCACGGAAATAAAGCCTAGCACCAGCAGCCTGCACATGGGCAGACTTACCCATGCATTCATTCGGTATGTGCCAGAATGTTTGGAATCCAGGCACCTCACTGTGGAATGTGCAGAATACCAGCACCACTACTGACCATGCAACACCAGCCTAATTGCGACCGCCCGCGCACAAAGTCCGCATCTTTCTGTGTCATTCTAATATGCACAAATGGAACGATTGTGACAAAAATTAATACGGTAAGGTTAGAAAAGAAACGGAATCTCCAGATTATACAAATACAAGACTGTTAAGTGAAACAGGACAAACGCAAAAGGTATAACAGAATGTCAAAGGAGGCATTGGTCTTGCTCTGGCGCCGCAGCAAGTACAATTACGTCGAATGCGATAATAAATCACTAAGAGTGCGTTGAGCTGGACTGGAACACCAGCTAGGCCGGAGGTTGCCGATTCCTGGAACGCTACTTTGCAAAACCTGGGCAAAATGACATAATCAGAGTAGTTGCCGACATGTAATTCCGAAAATATCCCATTTTTCGTACGCTTTTAGGAGGTAGAAAAATTGTACGAGTTGTGCAATCGTGCTAATGTTGACAACTGTGAGGGGCCTCTTACCAACAGTGGACGAGGAGTGTTCTTCCGCAACGCTTGTACGCGCTCTTCACTGTTTCGACAAATTCCAAGAAACTTTCGGTGTTGCTTGGCACATCATTCTTTGCCCAATCATTGTATGATAAGTGGGTCACAAGTGTCTTGCGTTTACTCTAAGTGACAGGATATAAGTCAATAACAATCTCGATATTTTGAAACCTTTCTTCCGTTAAAATTGGCTGAATTTTGACGAAATTACCAACGCTGATGTCTAACAAATGCGTTCAAGACAGGGGTGGTATTAGAATTTAGGGTCCCGAGGAAAACTCTAAGAATGGGGCCCCAAGACATCGCCACTGTGAAAGGTAGATGCGGGACTAAGTGGATAAAAGAATCAAGTTTGTTTCACATTTCAATTTATGAACTGAATTCAAGAGCATAATATACATAAAAAAGCACCAAGAATTTGTAAATGTTTTGAAGCTGGACACTTGAAAACTGCCCACATTTTGCAATAACACTAACTTTATTCGCTGAAAGCAAGTTAAATTTTTCATTTTGTCTGGGAATTTCCTTCTGCATGAAAATCCCTTTCACACTGTAAATTGTTTGAAGTCATTTGGTTTTAAGTTGTTCTTTGTCTAGGCATTAAAGTTGTTGAGGTTCCCCCTTTGGCACATTTGCACATAATTTTTGCTTTATTTTGATAAACATATGACTTACTTTAGAACTTACTAAATGTGGTTCGAGAGTAGTTCATAAGCTTTTTAACAAAACAACGCAAACACTAAGTGCGAAACTCTCGAAAGGGGGGCCCCACGGCATCTCTGAAAAGGGGGGCGAGGCGACAGCCTCGTTCGCCTCCCCTAATATCCGCCGCTGGTTGAAGGGTTAAGAATTAACTGGAAGTCCCTGTGTTTGAGGATTTTTCTTCGTTTACTTATACAGATAAAATCAGACAACCAGTCTTTTCGTGGTTTAGAGCTGCTTGCGGTGCCATGAAATTAAACAATGGAAGCAACGTAAGAGCTTAGAAATTTCCTCTTTTGAAGTGTGGCACGCGATTGATCAGACGTTTGTTGTTCGATAGCAACGAAGTACAAGTATCAACCAGGGTTGACATGTAATACAGGAACGTTGTGAAGAGTACTGATATGAAAATCGGATATTTTACGACAAATATGAATGATATAACGCTTGGTTCCTGGTCCAGCACTAAGCCATGGCGTTCACCGTACAGGCAATTCGTATGCACTAGTGTTTCCTCGAAAGCGTGCACACGAACAGAATAAGAAATATGATAATAAACTCATGAATTTTTACAAGCCTGAAAACTCCAATTTTCTCCAGAGAATCTCTTTCTTTATCAAAGCGTAAGCGAATACCAACACTACCTTTTTACCGATTTTGATAAAATTATGTTCCTAATGTCATTTTTCACAATTTCTTACTTAAACTACTGCTATGCTCAGATGCGGACGAATATTGGATGCTGCGTATTTTCTGTTTTCATAAAATGGAAGTGGTTGAACATGGATATGCTAGCTAGAAGGAATACGAAGTTACTTGAAAACTGATCGCCACAATTCGGCGTTCACCCTTGCAATGAAACACTTACCAAACGCAGATCTCTGTCCTGCAGTTAGCTTTGAAGACACACCGTGAGATGCACAGTGCATAAAACAGAGAAATTTGTTATGTATCGTGTCAAAGTCGTGTCAAACTTCCGCTTTTAGGCAGCTCCTTGAAAAAGCTTCATTCTTTTCTGCATGATCGCAACACAGATGTTTTTTTCTTGCTTTGTTTAGAGCCCTAAGGATCTATTACGTTAATAACTGGAGCTGAAAGGGTTCAGACAAGACTTCTGAGAGGAGTTTTGCCAGGGGGTACGACGACTGATACAGGACCATCTTGCTTCTTTTTCAACGGCATAAAAAACACAGTAATTGAATTATTTAGAGAGGCAAAAGCAAACATAGTCGCCATACATAAGCAAGCATTGCGTTTGGACACTCGTTTATTACAGTATAGAACAAACACCATGCCTTGCTCAAAGTTAATCTCCTCTCCGTGACCGCATTCGTAATAACCTCACGGCTGAGGCATTTGACTTGGATGTCGTCATACTTCGTTGTTTCTTCTTCGTTTGGCCAGTAACGAAACTGCAAACAAAGCGAAGGGTCGTTTATATTTTTCATTTTCACATGCACAAACACAACACAGGGTATCATCAGCTGGTTTTGTTAAAGCAAACACGTCGTAAAAAGTTTGGACAATTTTGAAGTTTCTCTGGCTTACTCCAACACATAAAAAGCGTCTTTCCATGTTTAGGGCCATAAGACGCGATCACCCTTCGGAAAACATATAGAGAATGCCTCACCAAACGGAAATTAAAAAGCTGTTTTCTCAAGTGAAGCTTTAATTTTTGTACGATGTTCATTCGAATTTTGCATATTAAAGTAAATATACCCTCAGGTCAATGAAAAGATTGCGTCCTTACAGGCACAAGTGACATTGCCACATGTTGCCCACCCAGGTATTGTGTACACCCTTTGCATGGCACTCAATAGCCTTGACTTACCGTCGTATGGATTTTGTCTGGTTGAAGAATCTGGAAAGTTGGTTTTACACCCCTTTAAGGACCGCGAGGGTCACTGTAGTGGCTTTTGAGCCGAACTTTGGCCATAACTCGGCGAGCGATCGGGCTAGAGAGTTAATCAAGGTCTCCTGGAAGCGTATTTTCGCCTACTTTTTTTTTAAACACCGGGTAAATTGGCACTTGTTTTTTCACAGGTCCCAATAGCGTCACTGGGACCACCTCGTGACATCACACTGCCCCAAAAGATTCCAATTGACAATTTACCCTTTTTTTGTATCGAAAGTTCACGAAATCCGCATCTTTTGATGCTTTGATTTGTTTTCTGCCGCGATCAGTCGGCGGGTTTTGACCGAAGCTGCACGAAAGGCACTGTCGTAGCTTTCGCGGTACTTAAAGGGGTGACATCTCAATCATAACGGCATTTAAGAAAGAACCGCGTAATTCATCGTTTCAAGTGAAGCTTACAGTGCTGCCATTATCACCATCTTCAAGCATGACAATGACTCGCACATCGTTATGAAGGACTGTCCTCCAGAAATCTTCGTGCCAGCTGCGTTGCATCAAAGGATGGTGGGTGGTGATCACTTTTTCGAAACCGGAGATATTCTGTTGTAAAACTGTACGGTTCAGAGACAGCAGCAAAGCTATGCAAAGCACTTCTTTGCCAATGGCACCATATATCTATTCAGAACCGTCGCCAGAAAGTCGTCAATAGAGAGGCTTTATGTTTATGCGGGGGGGCTCTACGTTGGTGCAGGGGGGCTCGACATTCAATTTTGACAAAAATTCCCACTAACTTATAGTGTTTCATATTTTAATTTGGATAGCTTGGAGTTTTGTTTGGGGGAGCTAAGCCCACCAAAGCCCCCCGTGGCGACGGGACTGTATCTATCGGGAAAGTATAGACTTTCTCTACCTTAGTTGAGTATAGGCTCGTTTTCAGTAAATAGGTTATTTCCAAGCTTGACCACTACCTATAAGTACCTTTACGGTATACGAAACTCATTGAACATAGTCAAGCTTCTTGTAAATTCACTTTGTGAATCTTGTAGCTATCGCATCGGTCACAAGGGTCAGTCTTTGCATAAAAAGGTCAAGACGTATGGCAGGTAACACAAAGATAATAAGTGTTCGACGACTCACTACAAATTGCGTGGCATTGTAGTAAACAGGCTTTCCACTGATTTCGAAGTACCCGGTCTCAACAAGGAACTTGTCATCTGAAAAGAAGTAGAATGTTCCAAATTCAAAATATACTTCGTCGATGAGAGTACATCTTATAAAAAATTGTTCATAAGCGCTTCTTGCCGATTGTTTTATATGCATGGATTGTAAACCCAAAGTACAGGTTGCACAGGCCTTCCTGCATAAAGAGCAAAATCATATCACAATCCTGATTTCGGTCAATAGTTTACCGTGGTACCTTGGATCAGGACCCAGCACTGAATGAGGAGGTCAAGGGTCTTCACCCCATTCTGCTGAAAATCGCAAGGACATCTGGCGAGTTTTTTTAATTTTTCGAGATGTTGAGGACCATCTTTAGGATGTGCCACACGTGAAAGCTTTAAATTGATTATATACCGGAAACTTTTTTAAAACCCTGCTCAGGAATCCTGGGTGGTCCACCATCCAGGGGCTTCTTTTTTGTTGATTTTATATACTTAGAAAAATGTTAGAAACCCGTGCTTCCATGAATTTTCCTGATCTTCAGAGACAAGTGGAATGGTGGCAGAGTTATTTTACAAAAATGTCCCTGAAAGTCTATATATAGAAAATATAGATAGTATCATAAGCGCAATTTTGTTGTAAACTGTGAGAGGGACAGCTTGGTGTGAAACCAATATATTTCGAAACCTAAAGAGAAAAATGTGGGGGACATGGCATATTACATACCCACTGTCAGAAAAAGTGGGGGGACGCGTCCCCGTGTCCCCCACCTAACTGCGCCCATGGTACTATGCTACCCATAGTTTCCTGATGTGTAACAAATTTTGGGCATTTTACTACCTTAATATTTCAATATGATTTTAAGTGCAAAACGTGTTTGGCCAAATGTGACCACCGAAACCTTATGTGTGAAATGTCTTCCTACGCCATGACTTGATGTGAAGAAAAAATGGATCTAAATCGCGCATGACGTTTTCTACGCACAAACAAAAATTCCCCCCAAAAAATCCTTGTTTTGGGGGTACAGTGCATAGAATTTGTATGCTATGTATGTTTCGCTGCCTAGATACGATTTTGTTGTGAAAATGATTAAAAATGGACTTGGGAAGTCAAAAATAGTTTGGTCCCGAAACAACGGATGTCACGTGTCCCAGGAAAACGTAATCAAATTATGGGTAACATTATACCCTACTTTTCCTGACTCGAACAGCATTTTAAGGTTTCCTGAGCAGAGATTTAATCAAACTTGCTGCTTAGCTCTCGACTTCAAAATGCTGTGGTTGTTGTAAGATTAAACTGTCTTGGAATCGATTAATTTAACGTAGTGCAGTTTACTCAAAACATATTAATAGTACATTTTATCATAACAATTAAGTTGTATAAAGACTCCAAATTAATGCAACACGAAGTGATGCAGGGTATGCTTTTGCATATTGTATCGAAAAGCGCTGATATTGGAAAGAAACATAACGCAACGAGTGACAACGTTTAATGAAAGTGAATACAATAAATTAATAGTGCTTTATTTTCTTATTTATCTATTTAGGTGCCGCATTTTAAAAGTTATCCTTTAGACTCAGAATTCCTTTACTGGACCCTTCCTTGAACTGGCATGTTGGAAGCAGTTGAACAGTAATTTAAAATTCCATCTAAATCAAGGGCAGTCCAAGATTTTCATTATCACGGTATATGAAGACATCGGGAAAGTAGTTTTGGTAAAATGATGGCACCTTCATAAATGTCTTCATTGGAACGCATAGGAAGATCATGGCTAAGTTAAAACAGGCCACTGCGGCAGAAACGCTGGTATCATATCGTTGGAGAATGCTTTGTAACGAATTACACTGTAGCATTTACATGGAAGGAAACTCGATTTCGGCGCCGTGTTGTTGGAAAGCTTTTCCGTTATTTTGGTGGAAGCATTGATTGGTTTCAAAAAGTCCAGCTTGCGGAACTCCCGTTCGTAGCCAGTTACGCCTTTATTATCCTGTCTGAAAAAGGTACAAATAATGTTTCAAAGCGCATAGCTTGTTTGTGCAACAGGAAAGAAGTCTATAATCGGCGAAGCTAAATAAGTTTAATGAGGTGTCGAGGCCATAAAAAAAGTGACGAGTCGACACTTCACTATTATTCGTACGCCTACACTTGACACTTCATATGAGACATGCACGAAAACTGATACTGGTTTTGCTTTAAAAGAATCTCGTCACATGTTTACGTACGTCAGTGTTTTTCAACCGGGGTTCCGCGGAACCTCAGGGTTCCGTCGAAACAGACTGAAATTTCCTGGGACGAAATTCGCAACCACACTTCTATGCGGTTGTAGCAATAAAGACACTTGAATCATTGCATGGGGTTCCACGAGCAACGCAAACATTTGTGGAATATTCCGCTGCAGCAAAAAGATTGAAAAACACTGACGTACGTCGTGTACGTGTTTGACTACGATTGAAGTTGGATCCAATTTTAAACCTATACAAACATCGTTTAAAAACTGTGCACATGTTTTTCGAAAAAGCAATTCAACAAGAATTGTCGCAAAATTTTATAAATTCGGAACGACTATAACAGAGCGTGAAGTCTGAAAAAACAATGCAATGTTATGCCAGTTTTGGGGGACAAAACAGCATTTTCTTTATTTCCAAGAGCTTAAAATGGCGTAAAATCATTTGTTCTATGTACCTAGCTGTTGCTCTTTGTTTAAATTTTGTGTAAACCAAATAAACCTGCCAAAAATGTATTTTTGAAACAGAATGTACACAATGGAAGCGTAATTAAAAATAATCAAATTGAACACCAACAAATGCTACATATCACTCAATTGGTGGAAAACGTTTATGCAGTCAAAAAGCAGCATATTCCATTTCAGTACGAGCTGCGTGTGCCTAATTTGCGGAAGAACCATGCCATCTTTAAGACAATAGCGCCCGATCCTTTGCCACGAAAAGGTTTCTTCGACGGACATTGATCGGGAAACTGTGTTGAAAATCAATGTCGAAAACATTAAATCACGTCAGATTCCGTAATTGTAATGTGCGCGAAGCAAACGCCGAGTGACGGGTGAAATTTTACAGGCTGTGGTAAAGATGAGCTCTTTTTAGAGCTTGAAAGTAAAGTACTGTGCAAACAGGTCAGGTTATGGAAAGCGTATATGCTTCTGCATAAAGACAACAGGCGAGCGGGCGGGAAAAGGTTTTATATACACGTTGTATGAAAAGCATAATTAACAGAAAACTCAGGCCAGCGGCGCAGCCAGCCTAAAACTTTGGGAGGGCCAAAAAATTTTTTGGGGGCCAAAACGTTTGACTTTAGGCGAGCAATAGTATTTTTGCGTGGGACGCCGCTTCCCAAAGCACAAAATGACCAGATATGCTAAAAATTTGAGGGGTCGTGGCCCCCTGAGCCCCCTTGGCCACGCCTATGAATCAGGCGATAACGGTAACGACCACAGTGAAAAATAAAAATAGTTTGGTAAAAGCACTACTCACTCTTGCAGACGCATCATGACCTGACGTAGTTTAGAACAAGGGAAGTTTGTGTTGCCCAGGTAGTGAAATTCCACTAGCAGTGTATGAAGGTACACGTATTGTCTCTGGTGGAAAAAACAAACATGGGCATGAGGACAAAAAAAACTGCAAATCTTTTTGCAGTAAACTGGGCTCATCAAATGTGGTATTATTATCTGTTGTTAAACATTTTTTATACTAAAAATTACTTGTTTTGACTTTTCAAATGGTTGCTGTCTATGAAAATAAAATTTGTACTTTTAAATCCTTACCCAGTTCGTTATGATCCCAGGTCTCTCTTGTCTCAAAAGTCGCACCGTCTCGAAAATATCAATTCGAGTCTTTCGTTGCATTTGACCCACAATGTACAAAAAGCAAATGAAAATCCCAGTCCGACCTTGACCATCGCTAGAAAATTACAAAAGCAAAGTGTTGCAATCCAAACATTTACCTGAAACTCCAAATTTTAGCACAGTTTTCAGGTAATATTAGCCGCTTAAAATTATTGTAATACCATGAATCAAACCGCTACATGTTTCCAGCAGCATCAAAGAGAAATTGGAGGAAGCACAGATTTTTCTGAAGTAAAGCTGCAATTTAGTGAGTCAGGGTTTAGCAACAACTACTGAGTCAATTTTCAATGGAATCTGAACAAAGAAATGTGTTTGTAAAAATTGGGGCCAAACAAAAAATAGTTGAGAAATAAATGTGCAAACCACTCAAACTATCCAAAAATATTGAAAAAGTAGCTTGGACTGGTCTCTGGTTTGAAACTTTATTTGTACAAAGTGCAAATACCTGCACGTGACGGCGATTGGCTTAGTCCCTGCAAATTTTTCAACTGACGAGTGGTAATAGCGAAAAAACTTGAAAAAGCCGGTGGTTGTGTAGGAGACGTCTTGTTCAGGCCAATCGCGGAAGTGAAGATGTACGATGTTGTGGCATGTCTGTATAGATGGCGGAAGGAACGAGAGTTATTTTCATAAACAGAATATATAATTGAAAATTCAAGTACAAGCTAGGATCGATAAAGAATAAAAACTCCCATATGAGCTACTTGCGTAATAAATTCACTCTTGGGTATTTTAGTTCACCAACCTCTGCTATTGGTCAAGTTCATTCTCGAACAGCTTTTAGTATGCAGTGAATCAGTAATTGTATGGCTTGCTGTTTGATCATCTGAATTAAGTAGGTTACCTAATGGCGACAGGTTCTATATTAGGTTTGTTCGCAGACGGTTCTTGAGGAAGAAAGTTCATCATCAATGTCAGTGTTTTCCAAACTGGTGTCCGCGGACAATTAGGGCGGGGGTCCATGACGACTGCACAGGAGGCCCGGGAAGATAGGATAGAAAACAAAAAAATCGAACATACTTACACGAACTTGCACATTGTGCAGCAGGGGGCAGTGATCGGCAAACTTTTGTTACGGTGGCCCAAACAACCCTTTCAGTCATAGACCCACGCTTATTTTTGAAGGCCCAATTTCATAGTTATGCTGTATTCAGCTACCTGTTACATGACAGTGATGACAAAAACAATGTTTCCTTTCACGTCGAACAATCAATGTTCCACGCAACCGGCGCAGGACTGTAGCTCTTACGTACCACGCGGTCCACAACAGAAAGTGTTGTGCAGGCCAATAAAAAGTGCTAAAAGACTACTATTGTGCAGTTGCCGGCAACTATTGTGCAGTATGTACGCTGTGACAAATAATTACCGCAGTAAATTCCAATCGAAATGATTTTGAAAGCTTTTGCGATCGTAAATCTTCATTGTTGCGTCATCTTAATTAGCAGTGAAAACGTTGTTTACAAGGATTCTCGCATTCTGCGTCTTTGACGTAATAATTACTCTTATGACTTGTCGTTAGTCGGGTACGTCCGCGTTTTGCTAAGATCAATCCCGAATTTTCCATTCTGTTTATTCTTTTACAGCGTAAACCAGGCCCGTAACCAGCTTGGGACACCGGGAGGGGCGAAAAGTTTTCTGAGAGAGGCCCAAATTTTTTGAACTATGTCCAATACTTTCAAACTATATCCAACACATTTTTCCAGGGAGGGCGAAAAATTTTCTAGGTGGGCTTTGCCCCCTCCGCCCCCCTGGTTATGGGCCTGGCGTAAACTTTTATGTAATGCATGATGTTATCCAATCAAGTTTTACCGAAAGTGCTGCAAAGTGGCGATAGTTCCTTAAGAGCCGTTTTAGGCCAGTAAAATTGGGAAAAAAGGTTGGACAAAATTAGTAAGAAGCTGAAAATTGGTATATGGCCTCCCCTCAACAGCCTTGACAACATACCAAAAGTCCCCGTGTATCCTCCCTGAACTTTCACCGTTATAACATCATGACATCAATGCGTATATTCTTTAAGAAATGGCCTCACACGGAGATATAATTTAGTGTATGACGGTATTTTATTCGATTATTTTTTATTAAACGGCCACAAAATGCATTGAAACATCGATGTGAACATAAATGAACAAATGAGCATGAAATCATAATGTCATAAGCTCGTTATGACGCCATAGTATGGTTGCATCATCCTGAAAAAAACCTCATAGTTGAGATTATAGTTTTTTTTCTGGAAGTTCGAAGAAACAAAATACTCATAAAAGAAACCATTATACAATCCAGGATAGGTGCTCCACAGTCACATAACTTGGGGCTTGAGTTCACAATATACATGTAGTACAATGTATTGCAGTTCAAATCAGACTTTGCCTACGGGAAAGGCTATGAAGGGAATTTCTTTCCATGATTTTCAGTCTCAGATGAAGTCACATTAATCAAAATGATCCTCTAGATCAGGGGTCTCCAAACTTTTTTGTTCGAGGGCCACATAAGCTGTTACTCAACAGTCCGCGAGGGCCACATAAGCTGTTACTCAACAGTCCGAGGGCCGGACATCTTACAAAATGTGATTGTTTCAGGAAATGTTTCTGCCAAATCAACAAATTT
>JGI24158J21664_10013317_pt1 | contig 10858 bp, 9 predicted proteins | sample Ectturendosymbi3_FD_21664 | JGI IMG/M metagenome (IMG submission 21664)
CTTTTTTTTTGTTAAAACATGATATGCAAAATTGTTGTTTGGTGACATTGACTTGTTGGATTGAATTTGTTGTCAGTCATTTCAATATAAATGAAAGCCAGTGTATTTTCCTGAATGCTGTTTTGGTTTGTAAACTAGCATTGCTATGTAGTTAGGTTTGGCTAAACTGCAACCATGGGTAGGATTAATAAATGAAATTATGAATGTAAACTCATGGATGGTGTTAAAATCTACCATTGTTAACAAAGAAATGGCTGATGAAAAGCTTGGGGTGGCAACAGAACCATCACCAGAAAATCTTGGGGGGTTGGAGCTTTGNATCGGAGGGGCTAAACCCACCAAAGCCTCCCCGTGGCAACGGAACTGTGTGGCAAAACTTCAGCTTTTTCGAANACAGGTTAGGATCGGATAATGAAAATCCACTATCCGATCATCTCTGGTGTGTATAGGCGTTTTTTTTCTGAAAATCCCAGAAAGCAGCCAGACGCCAAAGAGTTAAATGTCTTAGCTGTCATCAAGTTCAAACCTTTAAAAAATCCTGTTCACGCACACTTGGCTTGGGCAACTTTGGCAAGGGGCTGCCTTTTTTTCGTAGTCGGCGGGCCTATGTACGATGCATCATCCAGCAGTGAAGTGCGGCACTGGTTCTTATCACAGACTGGCGCAGTAACTTTTTCAGACTGCGATTCCGCTCCTGTTCCAAAATTTTTGAATCCGGATCTGGACCAGAAAATTTATCAAATTTGAAAATCCGACCCCTGTTCAGACTCCGGCCGCGATCGACTCAATCACATTTCACCAATGTTTTTTACTAAGAAATGACAACGCAGACTCCTGCTACTGCCGAAATTGAAAAGTGGCTCCTGATCCGAGTCCGTTTTTTCACAAAATGTTAACTCTTGGCCAGGATCCGCATCCGAGAAAAGCACAGAATCCTGTAGGAGTCGATTCCAACACTCCGGGTCTATGGCCACCTCAGGTTCTTATTAGGCAGTAGTGTTTCCAACCCGGGTTATCCCGAAACCGATGCTCGTTTTTTTGCTACTTTCTATTTCTCAAAACCCGTTTTTTTTTCACCAACAAACCCAGATATTTTGAAAAAACTTAAATTGCTGTTACATTCAAATATCAGTAGTTCTGATAGCATCGAGTTGAGGAGTGGCGCGTGTAAAGGCTGAATTAGCACGTTTGAACTTTCAGCTATTATCATGGGGCACGAGTTTGAGAGTTTTTCTTGCTGACAACAGGGATGGAGATTTCTCCGGTTGACCATCAAATGTTCATTATTGGTCCGTTTCTAATTTTGTTCAATTCACCTACAGTAATTAGACGGATCGTGACGTTATTTTGCACATAAAAGGTGTTTAAAAACGCGTGGTGACTACAGCGTGTATGGACGTATCTCTCTGTTTGATAAACAAAATGCTTACGTCATAGTAAGTGCTTTTCAGTTTATTGTTTTTTTCGCTAGTCTAATAAAACAAATTAATGAGGTGGTGCTTGAAAAGTTAGGTTATACTATAGTTACTAGTTAGTTCTTTTACAAACTGTAATTCTTTGCAGAAGCGATACGTTCCTTTTCAGCTTTCAATACCTTTCTACAAGATAAGTGGCTTTAATTTTGTAAGCGAATTTAACAAGATCTTTGATCATACACATTCAGCCTGAAAACGTTAGTAATCAAAGAAAAATGACGGCTTCTTGAACAGCACGGCTTTACCCAACACCAAAGCGCATTTTGTGCTCCGTTATACAAAAGAAGGGGCTTCAAACGCCAAACGTTTGATCAGTTATTTGAAATCAAAGCACAGAATCCATGCTAACCACCAGAGTGTCGATCCCAAAGCTACAGTATTCAGTCACAGGAAGAAATGTGATCACAAACTGGGAAAAACGAAATTAATATTTTCTTCGGAAAAAGCCCACAATAGCTTATAGACGTAACCAGGGGGGCAGGGGGCCATGCCTCTCCTCAAATTGTTAGCATATGTAGTCTTTTTGTGCTTTGAGAGGCGGTTACCCAAACACAATAGTGCTATTCGCCTAATGTTAAACATTATGGCCCTCCAAAAATTTTGGGTTGGTCACGCCGCTGGTGTAACTGAAGAGTTTTTTTTCAGCCACAGGTCTATTTGTTCCAAAACGCAGTTACAGGCTTAATGATAAGAGTGTACTTTGATTGTCATTCGTCAGCATTATAGAAATTAATGAGTTAACTTGATTAATAATTCGCTAATAAACTGTGAATTGACCAACAGCAGTACGCTACTTTGAAAATGATATGGAGTTTTTATCGCACAAAATCACATTTCTTTCAAAACCCGAAAAAACTCAGGTTTTTAACTTTTTTTTCTCAGAAACCCGGGTTTCAAAATTTTTGCCCCGAAACGGAAACACTAGTGGGCACCTGAGCTTCTGTGAGGTGCGACAACGTTTGCATGGAATCTATGGACGATATGCTATGCATAAACTCAGCTGCATCGTAGTATTAACGTTACTTGGTGTGTATGACGTAATAGTCACAAAAATTAAAACATAAAGGAAAATGGCAACAATATTATTTTCTCTGAAGCAGCTAAAAGCTTTTGCAAATACTATTTGGGAAATTAAGTTTAGCATTTATCAACATTGTAAAGAGAATACTGGTTATCGTTAACAATCCTGCAGTTAGTGAAGTCAATCATCAATTTTGTTCTTGATCACAGAAAAACTTATCGTGCGTACTAGAACCCTACCGGACCACTGCCGGGCCNGTGTACGATGCATCTCTTGTACCCCACTCTCGTAAGCCCTGCGAGGTTCACTCTATTGCTACCCGTGCGCCGCCTCATTCATGAAGCCNTTCCTGACGGCGCAATTAAACCGCATTCACCTCATTCAAGAAGCCCTTCCTGACTGCCCTTCCTGACTGCGCACTCTAGGCCTATAATGATGCGATAGGCCGTTACCCAATCTATCAATGTACTTTTCTCACGATAGCGCTGATCAGTGGCAAAAATCGAAATATTCTTACAGCGAGCTATTCGTTGGTTAAAGAAGAGCCTCTTATGGTTTGAGATCGACACTTTCTGGATGAAACTTAGTTCCAGTTGAATTACTTTCGTGCGATACAAGCACTCCGTTTAAATCATGCCTGCTCAACACAGAAAGCTCGAAGGGCCAAATTACCAACATAAATTTGCTGCGGGCCGGAAAAATTTATTTCACTTCGATGTAGAGATTTCGTTGTAGTATGAAAGAAATTCTGGAACGAAAATTACTTATTCGAGGTCGAGCTTTTGCAACATATTCTACAATTGAGAAAGCTCTCGCGGGCCATGCTGGCCTGGTTTAAATCAACTCGCATTTTTCACAGTAAAGGTATTTTCATTTGAGATGGGATATGTCTTACAAAATACAGGTTACTAACAAAACTTTATTATCAGCAATACACAAACTTCAGTGGAATGCAGGTATGCAGGAACAACACTAAAAAGCATTTTTTTGGATGTAAAACGTTGATATGTTTGGAAATGGGGATGTAAAACGTTGATATGTTTTGGAAATGGGCTTTTCCATTGGATTCTGTTCCTATATATTTACTGTATGCAATACGAGGCTACAGCGCTATTGGCCCGGGAATTGGTGACATGTCAGTGTAAGGCGAGAGGTTGTCGGGTACGCGTTAAAACTCAGTGAGTATTAGTTCACAACAGCTTGCAATTGAGGATGGTGCCACAACATACCGCAGATGTGGCCAAAGTTACGTTTTTAGGCTCCGACTTGCTCTTGTTCAAATGTTTTTTAATCCGGATCCGGGTCCGCAACTTTTTGAAATTTGAGATTCCGACTCCTGTTCAAACTCCGACAACCATCGATGCATACAAAATTCAGCATTGTTTGTACTTTAAACAAGGACTTATAAAGACCACGCAAACTCCTGCTTCTGCCGAAAACAAAATGTGGCTCCGGCCCGAGTTAAGAAAAACGCAGAATCTTGCTTGAGTCGACTTCGGCAATTCGAATGCTTGACCAGATCTGACCCACAGTTCCTCTTGGGCCTAAGCGAAAATGCCAGAAACCTGGTAGCTGTTTTTCTTATCAAGCAATTGGATTTTTTACATTGCTGGATAAAAATCTGATTGATTGTTCCAACATACATGTCAGTATGGGAGCAGGACCATGGGTTTCTTGTTCACGTCATAAAAAACTACAGTAAAATAGAACGAAAGAGCATGTTAAGCTAGATTGATTTTGGCAAATTTTGCCAGACGAAATTGAAAATGTCTATAGCAAAACAAGATCATCCCTAGAACAGTCCATAAAATATACCACTCGTTTTTGCAAGGATTTTTCTTGGTAAAAAAAAAACGATTTTTTGTTAAGTGTAGACCAACAATGTTTTATTCTTTCCACGTTTTACAAGTGTAGAATTGGTACACTATTGAAACCAAAAACCAACTTAAAAAATACAACCAACTTTAAACATAATCGAACAAGTTTTTTTTACAGGCAAGACCGATATCTCGAATATTTGTATACAGTACATTAATCCTTTTCCACGAGAAACGAGGAAATCAGTTCAAGCAAACGTATCCTAGTCAGCTACATCACTTCGTACTTTTTGATAGTGCATCTATTTTTGGTTTATCTTGTCGGGTAATTTTTTGAAACAATGATGCAACACCTGTCCTGGATTGTAACAATTTATGCCACTAATCCCTGCTTCCGTCGTTTACACGAAATCGATTTTCTATTTAAAATTAGCGATCGATTCCTTGCTCATATCACATGTGGAGAGTAGTTGGTTGAATTCAGATATGTGCATACTTGAATCATCGCAAAAAGATGAACGCATAACCCAGCCGGTGATTCCTTGAAAGCCCACAAAAAGCCTTGAGCGTTGAATGGTCGCTAAATCCTATGCGAAAAAAATTTTACGCAAAACCTTGACCTTCACGGAACGGTACTCCCCAGCTTACATCAAGTTTCACAGTAATCGCTGTAACTACAAACGAATGAACATGCAACAACACTTGAGACATCATTCTACAGTACATACGACTTTTGCATTTACTGTTGCGGATATCGGTTTTGTCTATGCAGTGCTTCTCAATCCCTGGGCCGCGACCCGAAAGTGGCTTGCCGTTTCATTTTGGTAGGCCACTGTCATTAATAATGGCTGCTGTATTGCATAACTTCGTAGCTACCAATTGCTAGTTTGCTACTACAACTACAGCCTCATTGTTAATAACAATGCTTGCGCCTGTTATTTTTGGTCGGCATTGTAGTATAGCAACCTAGCAGTTGTGATCCCTGGTTTCGAACTAAAAGTTTGGACTTCAAATTTCAAAATTGGTTTGTTAAGGTTGGTCGCCGAAGTTATGTATTTCATTTACGTATATTAATTGGGCGTATTACAACATTTTATTGTATCAAAGAATCGAGCATTATGGTGAATCAGACACAATTACTTTCTAATGCTTACATTTCAAGAACAAAACCACGAAAGCGGTACTAACCGTTTGCAAGTATCGTATTTTCCTGTGGTTGGATCGAAAGGTGTTGTAAGGTTCAAAATATCATCCTCAGATAAGTTTGCAAAAATTTCTGCATTATCAAGAGGTGGAACGTTACACCTGAATACACGAAAACAACGTAAATGTAACAATTTTGGAAATATGTTGCAAATCAGTAAAAATATGTCCAAATTCGCCTCTGAAAAACTGAAAAGCAATAATTGAGAAAACGATTTTACAGCCCAGTTTCACCGAGTATGAATACAGTTTTTTTTATATCAAATGTATGGGAAACTCTTAAAAATTACAGTTTTTCACCACTAGAAAACATTAGAAAATGTCGGCATTATGGGGGAAGCCAAATCGATACCAGAATGTCACTAAAAGCAAGTAAGTCGAAAAATGAATACTTATGTTTTCCTATGCTTTGTTACATATAAAACGTTTATTTTACAATTCATTCAAAATTGTGTGAAATGATGGCTTGTGCAAAAGCATTTAAGCGTTTCACCTTCAAACATTGTTTTGGTGCTTTCTACGTACCATGCAGTAATTGGGATAACAGCTATGGACGTTTTTGAAATTCAGATAAAAATGCCTATGCTTCAAATTTCACAGAGGAACCCAGCCACCAATTAAAGTTATCAAAAAGAAAAACTTCCTACTACTTTGCATTCTAGAGCCTGCTGCTTTAAAAGAGCAAACACCAGAAGCAGCTTAAATTAAAAATCAATTTGGTGATCACCATAGTAAAAGTTTAGGTAGCTGCTGTTAAATAGCGGAACTGCAAGTGTGCTTTGTAGTGTATTCAATGCGGAACGTCCATTGTTGACATGCAGGTTATAATGATAAGTTGCTTATCGTGGGTCCTTTTATTGAAACACATAAGGCGTTTTAAGGTTTGAACAGTGTGAACAAACACGTGCATGTTTATTACAGACAACGATTAGCTTCGATTAACTGTTATTACGTTTCATGTGAAATGCGCTTTCAGAATGATAACTCAGACAGTCAAGGGCGTACGCAAGGGAGGGGGGTTGGGGTTAACCCCCCCCCTTGAGCTTGCTATTTCACAAAAACTTTGTTATAAGGCGAGTGTTTAGGGCTTGGCTTTTTACAAAAATAAGGGGAGTGTGTGTAGAAGAATATGCCTACTTTGTCAACAAACTTCGCTCGAAAACATGAATATGACGCCAAATTGTGACGTCGCAAACAGCGCACACCAAATACAAATGGGCATCTTCTGCCACTGAATGAAACATCCCCATGAAAATTTTCTGCGTACGCCACTGCAGACAGTTTATGCATTTTTCTGCATTGACTGCAAGTAGTCTTAATCACTAATTATAATTGATGTTTTTATGAATGAATCAGATACATTTTTGTGAACTGGTTACAATTTTTTTTATAAACATTTTTGTGAACTGGTTACAATTTATAATTTTATTGTGGGCCGCTAGCAATGCAATGTGGACCACCGGTTTGCCTGAACCGTAATGTGAACTCCTGCCATAACGTATAGACTAAAATCATCAAAAAAAAGCATTTGAAAATGAAATTGTATACAAGCTTTATCGAGATAATATTTGCTGCACAATGGACTCCATCCGCTCACTGAAAGAAGCATCACAATACTACAACCTTTTGTACATTTTTAGTTCTCCCTCTGATGAACACTTGAAAATCATAAAGATTTGTACGAATCTCATGTTACAAGCAAAACTTAGTGATAATAATTTAGGCTTTCTCCAAAGTTCTAAACCAAGCTTAGGCTCTGTGTATCGCATTACCAAATGCCTTTGGAAACCACTTCATTCTCTCGGCAAGTCCCCTTAGCGAACTTAAATCAGCTTACAAAGTTCTGCTATTTCTTTTCACGCAGCTGTAGACACTGCTTCGCCAGAATCAGTTCTGATTTTTTTAAATAACTCAAGTAGATAATAAAACAATGATTGAAGTTTACATGTCAAGTATGTTTTTATATGCTAAAATTTATTGTGATACAAATAACGATAGATCTGCACATACTTTCGTTCCCAGATGGGTGTACCTGGGTTACTATCATGTAGTACGAGTCTACCAAATGCGTTTCATATGTTGCAACTTTAGCTGCTGTAGATAGGAAACGGCTCTCAGGGGCGTTCCAGCTTAACATTCGACCATTCTACCTGTACTCACCTGAAAGTTGCTGGATAAGCAATGAAAACTGTCGCTAAGCCAGTTGTTCCAAATAGCAATTGAGTGAGGCCAAGCAGCACGCTTGCTATGATTTGTGCCGGTCCAATCCCTCCCAGTTTAGAAACAATTAACTCGAAGTTGATCATAACTGTTGGTTCACACTTGAAACCTGTTTCATTTAGGTCATGCAGAACCTTTTTGAAAACTAAACATCACCAGAAACGCGATCACAATCAAACACCCATTTCAAAAGCAGTTTCACCAGTTGCCTTTAAATGCGTTTTCGTGAGTGAAATTGCAGTCAAAAAAGGCATCAAACCGCGTTGAGCTGAATGCTGCATGTTTGCATAAGAAAGCGGACTGTTTTAAACGGCGTTGTTTGTTTTCTCTAGAGCTAACACAGTCGACATACCTACCAACTGCCTTACCCTGCAACTGTTGCGATCGGAAAGCCCGAGCGGCATGTGCGCAATGCTTCACACTGTGGCAGCAAGCAGCAATAGAGATCATGCGCCGCAATCACTCTGCGCGTACGCTGGTCATTGTGTTCAATCGTTCACATGTTAGTATCGGCAGCGCTTCCACGCCGCAACAGGGTTGCCAGGTAGTCATAAGCTAAAAAGGCCAAATCAACCCTTAAAAAAAGCCAAATAGCACCGAAAAAAGGCAAATACGCGATAAATACACAAAGACATCTTTAAAACACCCATACCTGCTTTTGAAAGGCAATATTCATATATTTTATACATAAAAAGAATGAGGCTCGCTGCATTAATGAACTTCTCGAAACTTTTGGTTTTGCTGATGAGTAACCTGAAACTGCAAACCTATAAGCATGAAACAGTAAAACAAACAATTATAGATTCTCGTGCAGAGTTTCCAATGAAAATTTATGATTCTGTGTCCAGAAATAGTGCCTAGAATGTGCCAGTGCCCGGAAGTCTCCCAAAATCATCGTGAAATCTGCCAAATCGACATAAATAATATAATTCGCCAAAAAGGCCAAAAAAAGCCAAATTTCATTTGGCCTTTTTTCAAAAATAAAAAAAAGCCAAAGGAATAGAAAAAAGGCCAAATATTACAAATTTGGCTTCAAAAAAGCCACACTGGCAACACTGCTCCGCAATCACTTTATTATTGCTTGTTCGCGCCGCGTATCTGTATTGTTGTTCTTCGCGCACATCCCGTTCGTGGCGAATCACACATTCAACGCAACGCCACCGGAGAGGTTGCAATAACATCCCCTCCTTTTTACAACGAACCGCACCGATCGCACGTTCTTTGTGTCAAGGCTGAACCCGGCANGACCTCCACANCCTGGTCATAGCACCATTTNGTTGCGATCGGAAATCCCGACCGGCATGTGCGCAAAGCTTCACACTGTGGCAGCAAGCACCAATAGAGATCATGGGCCACAATCACTCTGCGCGTACGCTGGTCATTGTGTTCAATCGTTCATAAGTTAGTATTCAACGCAACGCCACTGGAGAGGTTGCAACACTACCTTGCATCCAGAGTTGCCAAATTAGCCGTTTTTCGGACACATTTTAGAAATTTGGCCGTATTTCAGGTTGATTTGCCGTACGATTTTTAGGTTGATCATTTGCATGCTTGTTTGGTCAAGAATTTTTTGTTGGCCATTTTTGAAAATATTGTTATATTTTGAAATTGGAACGTCAACGACAACACTTTTTTTAAGTCGTTGTGTTTCTGTTTTTTTTTTTATTTAGGTTAAAGCTGGTTTTATTCAATATTCTGTGTCTACCTGTCGCCATGTGTAGAGAAAGCGAGGCAATGTGAATATGTGCTTGCCGCATTGTTCAGACAGTGCAGGCAAATCTGTTGTGTATGCGTGTATATCTGTTGTAGGTTGATATGGCATGCAACCAAACATACCTTCATATTGCTTATTGTCTGTCGCTTTATTACTGGTCAGTGTTCACAGTGCTTTTCATGTTGCGTTGCTGCCATAAATATGATTTTCAACAAACTGTGTTAAGCGCATGTGACGGTGGCCAAATTTAGCCCCGGAAATCAGGTGTTTGTTCAATTCCGAATTATCTTGCAACACCAGCATGCCAAAGCTGTAGTTTTTAACAGTGAGATTCTGAAGCGTCAAACATCCAGTTTCTACCTTAAATTACTTCACTCCACAGGTGCAACAAGCAAAGAATCAATCGCAAATTTTAATAGGGAATCGATTTCAAGTAACACTACGCCTCGTCAGTCCTTACATCTTATTCAAATAAAATCATGTTATTCATTCTATTCAATTTTATTCATCTTATTCAAATGGAATCATTCTACTTCAATATGATGTTAAGATTCACGTTGCGTTTTGTTGCGTGAAACCAATTTCTTATTAAAAATTTCAATTGATTCCTTGCTTGCTGCACCGTAGGAGTGAAGTTACTTGAATACAGATATGTGGAAGTTTAAACCATCGCAGAAAGTTGAATGCAGCGCCCATTTGGCTGGTTACTCATTAANCTGCACAAAACCTAGAGCTTTCAATTAGTTACACCTTGAAGTGAATTTTTTCTTGCTATGTATGCATTCAAGCGTTAGCCTATGCCTACGAAGCATTATGTCATACGATAGTAGTGATATAGTGCTGGGAGCTTGCCGGAGCTGAACTTGTATCTGAAAAATTAGGCTAATCTTTTGGCATTCTTTATCCTTTTGTTCGTGTACCACTTTATTCTGAGACAGACGTAATTTGGCCTCATGAAACTTTATGACATTAGGGTAATCTTGAACCGTGCAAACTGCTGAAACTTTCAAAGTGATAAGAGAAATGTTGACATGTTGGCTGTTATTAAAAAAGTTTGTAGCCATGTAAAACCGCTTGTTCTTCTACGACTTTTCAATTATTTTTGTTAGGGGCAGAACGGACCGCCATAAATATAGTACATTTCTAAAAAAACGTTGTTTAGTTGCATTTTCGGTTCGAAACCTGATAGGTTTTAACTCAATTTAGCGTGAGGACTGTTTCACGTTNTAGTATCTTCCTGGGTTGTTACTGTTGCNATCGGAAATCCCTAGCGGCATATGTGCAAAGCTTCGCACTGTGGCAGCAAGCAACAATAGAGNTCACATGCCATGATCACTCTGTTACACTCAATTATTGCTTGTTCGCGCCACATATATGTATGATGTTGTTCTTCGCGCACATCCCGTTC
>JGI24158J21664_10013318_pt1 | contig 10858 bp, 7 predicted proteins | sample Ectturendosymbi3_FD_21664 | JGI IMG/M metagenome (IMG submission 21664)
TTTTTTTCTGAAAAAAAGTTTGATTCTTTTTCGGTAGAAAAATCGTATTTTTTCCAATCGTCCTTATTTTTGGTTCAAGATCGATGGAAGCCCTGTGCATAGATGGATCGAATTTAAGTGAAGGAAATTGGGGTGGTCCGAGTATTTTTAGCAATACAAAGAAATTAAAAAATAGTTTAATAAAAAGTAAAAAAGTTACAAAAACTTATTAATGAGGTACAAAAGAAAAGAAAGCAAAAAAACAAACAAAAAGTGTACTTCATGCCGAGAAGCACAGAATGTGCATTGTGCACACAGCAAATACGAAAAAGTAAATAAACACTAAAATAAAACAGAGTTACAGAATACTAGAATTCACAGTAGTTTGTTGGACAAATGAAACTAGGTCTAGATCTAGTACTTTTGCATTTCATCTAGGCTACTATAGTCTAGTAGTGTTCTAGGGTTGCCTGCAAAAGGCGGAGCTCCTTACAGAGCGGAGGTTGTTTGCTGAGGTTTGATGACGTAACCGGAGTGGAAAAAAGTTGCGTTCCATTGCAAAATCAAAAAAAGGAAAAAAATTGAATAATTGAAGGAAAAATGTTGTATTATTGCAACTTAATATGCGTTTCTCCCAAATATGGAATACATGGATGATTGCGATGTTTAAAAATTTTTCACATTCACAACTCTTGAAACCTATTTTTTGTCCCCGAACCGTTGTGAAACTCACATAACCAAAAATTATAAAACTTCAAAATAGACTTTTTTTACCGTATTGTAACATCCCCTTTTGCAGTAAAATTATTTTTGCTACCGTTTGCTTCTCATTGCTCAACGAAGAATATCGGCTTTAACGACTCCGGTTACGTCATCAAACCTCCGCAACCAAGCTCCGCGATTTACGGAGCTCCGCCTTTTACAGGCAACCTGGTCTTTAGTAGGTTCTTTTACGAGTGAGTGAGTTGAGTGTATTCAATTACACAATTTTGTTGAATTGTAACTGTAAGTGAGACCTTGATTTTGTGGAATTGCAATTTCTTGCTAAAAATTCTAGAGCATAATAATTTGTTTCAAGTTAAACCGCTAACTGAAGTCACTGTGGCCATTTGTTAAAATTTTCACTGATCTGTAGCCTTATAGGCCTATAAGCTTAAGCTACAAATACAAGCGTTTGTGCTACTATATCCCATTTTCTTTGTCGCTGTTTTTCAAACGTCTTTGTTTGCATTGCAATGCATTTTCTGGCCATTTTTATTGAGTGCACATTTAAACATTAGCCTTTTGCTTTCACAGCTAACATTATTTGTGATCTGCGTTTTTAGTGAATCTAGTGTTTTTTATCATGAAATCTAGTGCTTTTCCATAAGAACAGAGTGGCAACACTAGTCTGCACATGGGATTGCATTTTAGGATTATGGTCCGTTTGCATGAAAATGATGTTGCCTAGTGAAAAATCTGCAGAATAAAAACTTTTTTTTTGTTTCTTCAACTAGTTTCATGTTACAAGTGAAATTAGAACTTTCTCCTGTTTTTTATTTACATGAAGACATGATGATGGTCATCATCATCAGGGTGATTATGATTATGAAGTTACTGTAGTTAAACTTTATCTGAATTTTAAGGGTTGTACTTTTAAGTTAAAATGCTGACATAGTGTAGGAATGTTTAGGCAACAGTTGTGCAACTTAGGTTTTGTGTGATGCCTCTAGAATTTAGCATCGGCTTGCTAAAAAAAAAACTGTAGAAAATGAAAATTATTGATTATGATGCTAAAGGCTATACTACTAAGTGTTTAGATATTGTGAACTTAATGCTATTGAAACTAAAGGCAGTGTTTATTTAATTTTGTCGTCAGGGTCACATGGTTGATGGTAAGAATTACATGCTTGGATAAGCACATTGTCCTTGTCAGATGGTGTAAAACCGTAAACTTCATAGCTAAGCCGTTACCTAAACCTAAACTGTTGACTTAAACCCAAAACCTAAACCCTGAACCTACACCCTAAATGCAACTGGTAAATGTAAACCCTAAAGCTTAAAGCTAAACCCTCAACCTAAATACTAAACCTGAACCCTAACCCTAAATGTAAACCTTAAACCTAAACACTAAAAGTAAACCCTAAACCACAACCTTAAGCCATAAGATAAACTCAAGAAGTTACAGAAACGTTAAACAAGTCCACAAAAAGCCACTCTCATCAAAAGTGTCACATCTAGTAGATCAAGCAAAAGCAGCAATGGTGAGAGCTAAATTAATGAGCACTTGCAGAGTAGCCATAGACAAGTATCTGTTTGACTACATTCGCCATGCCACTAGTGTCACGAACTCAGCGTTTTATCTGGAGAAAAGTGGTTTTGCTTGAATGTGTTCGAACAGCAAAATATATCCAGCAGAGCTTTTGCTGCTCTTGGCAAAATAAACACTACCTACACTAAAACATTTTTTCTGCTGTTGTGTTTGTGGCCTATTGAGTTTGATGCATTGTGTGTCAGAGCTTCATGTACTAGGCTATAAAATTTACAACTGGAAGAAAAGCCCTGCAAGCAATTGTCTCTCATTGACAGGAGCTTCATTATAAATTCTAAATTAAAACTGTGGAATGATGAAGAGAAGTAAGGTACTGAATTATTGTGGTCAAAATAAAACGTTTTAGCTTTATGTTATCAGATCAAACTACGATTCTCATACAGCAATAACAACAAGAATTGTATTTCTTTGTTACACTCCAAAATGAATTTGGATGAAATCTTAATGTATTACATTGGCTTGTCTTGATAGACATCTAAAACTAGATTCAAAACAAGATAATTAAAAATGTTAATGAAAATTATTTGCATTGTGTCTGCTGATACAATTGGCATATTCATAAAGTAACAAAAACATAACACATCATCCAATACAAACAAAAAAGAAAATACAGATGAGAAAGCAAAAAAGTGGCACGCAATGTCAACAAAAAAAACAAAGGCTCACTAACGCTAGAAGAGTGCATGGATGCCTAGGACACTGCACAGTTTAGGATGCTGGCAACATTGTCTCAGACCCCAGCCAAGGACAAGCGAGGGTGCAGCCAGTGGTGTTCTTGGGGGCCACCTGTGTGAACAACAAGTTTTTGGGGATGGCGCTATAGAAGATGGCATTTCTCATGCAATAAACACCTGAGGTCTTGATGTCCACTGGTTGCAAAATCTATATAATTGTTAATGACGGTACGTTCATGGTATTTGTTGATGTTGGCTATTTAAACTTGTTTAGCTGCGGAGCCAGGCCAGGTGGAAGTGTCCTTAAAATGGCTGGGGGTAAAAAGGTCCATGACTGTTACATCCTAGACCAAACAATGGCCTTTGTCCCAAAAGCAAATATCTGTTTATCAGGCCTTTTCAGCAAGGATCAAGGTTGGAAGAGATGTTAATGCAGTTTAGGGCAGGGGTCTGCAAATAGTGGGTTACAAACCAAATCTGGGTCATTAGACCTTCCAGTCTGGGTTGTGAAATAATTTTCATTTTAAGTTTGCCATTCTCATTAGACAGAAAAAATGTAGCCATTTATATACTGTTTTACATGCTAAGTTTCATACAATTTTGCGTAAGAAAATTGCTACTGCCAATAGTAGTCATAAAATTGATATTTGATTATAGAGTATTTTCCACAAATTTATATGCTCACAAAGGGTTTGGGTAGAATTTAGAACTATTTTTATAATATCTCCAAGAAGTATTTGTGGATCCCTGGTGTGGGGATCTATGAATGATGTTGTTGATGTCAAATGTCGTGGGTGATGACTGGCATTCAATCTGCTGGAGAGGCCATTAGGTCCCCAATCCCTGATATCTTTACCACAATGGCATTAGAATCAATGAAAGTTTTGGCTCTGACCAAGAGGGCTATAACAACATGAATTTCATTGGGGCCAAGCCAAGTAGTTTAACAACACAGGACATCGGAAAGTCTTCAGACCAGGCAGCAGCGTGCTTTGCAAGGAAAGCTGGCAGTAAGCCAAATATTGTTCTTGTGGAACAGGTGATCCACTGTATTGGTGCAAGCAATTTCATCCCAAGTGATTTTGTTGATCAAAAATCATGGTGATGGCTTGCATTGTGTGTGCTGGAACCTCTGCAACAGAGACGATTGCTTAGAAAAAATTCCAAAGTCAGGCTGCTGAGTTATTTGGTCATTCACATCTGTCTGAGAGTCCAAAGAAAAGACTTTGGGGCAAGGTTTTGCTGCAGTGACTGCCAGTCAATGAAGATATATTCACCATATGCCAATGAGGTTTCTATACCTTGACTGGTTGCCCTGCATGGCTGAAAAGCTCAATTTCTTTTTTCAAAAAGACTAGTTGATCCATAACTGTGATCTTGTTAGGGGCCAACACGCATCAGTTAAATTAGGATAATAGGATATATACCAGTAAAGAAAAATGTTCATACACAGCAATGTAACATTTTGTTCATTTCAAAACATTTACAATGACTATAATTTTCAGCATTGTAACTGTTTTGACTAACCTCTTCACTAATCATGTCTTGATATACCATCATTTTTAATTGCCATCATGTTTGATGTTTCAAAGGTTTGAGTCACAGCGGTTAAAACAGGGGTTGGCAACCTTTTGCTGGACGCGGGCCGAAAACAAACTGCATGGTATGGTGGGCCATACTAATTTTCCACCAATAATTTTGTTCTCTTTGCTGTTGATGATGTTGATAAAGCTTGGGATTTTCTGGCATTTTAATCAGATTAACTCCTGATTTTCACATTTCATAACGAAAGAACAAAATATGACATACAGTACATTTATAGCACTGTGCAGTTTCTCATATGTAGTTCCCCATAAGTATGCAATACAAGAAGTTGCAATGAAGGCAGATTCATAAAAGGTAAAACCACTAGATGGACCATACACTTACTACGATTTGCAGAGGCTGCAGGACGAGTGATCTTGCTTTGCGGGCCAGATCCAGTTGGCAGGCTGTAGGTTGCCGACCCCTGGGTTAGAATAAGAGGATTTGCATTTTGGTAGATCCAGTGTGATTGCGCAGTGGTTGCCAGTTTTTAACTTCAATGGTGCATTTTTAAAAAAATTATTGAAATCTGTTTATTCTATTTGGTTGAAGTGATAATTTCATACATGAGCTCAAGGCCAGAAAAATCATACTTATAAAAAATTTTGAAGAGCAATAGCTTTGGTCTCTGAGAATTTTGCTGATTGGCCTGATTTTTTAAAATTTAGATGTTATTTAGCACAGATCTTATGTAGTCCAACTTACCTACTGATTCAATGTTTGACACATAGATACATATTAAAAACTAGTAATGTTGATTTACTTTGAAATTAAGAACTGATGAAGATCCCAAAATCAAACCAATCATTGTCATCAAATAACTGTTGAAACAAATCTGAAGTCAGCACACGAAAAGCACAATGACTGGTTGCTGATGTCATGTTTTAATAATATTGTTATGCATTAATTTCAAATAAATTGTCACCTCAGTGAAACCCTGGTTATCAGAAAGTTGCAAGAATAATGAAAATCAGAGAATGATGGCAAAATAATGATTCGTGAAATTTGACATGTGTGCTAACTAGTGTGCAAGGAATAAAAGCAGTGGTTTCCTACCAGTGGTGTGCGACAGCCATGCAGATGAGATGCAAATTTATTCAATTTCAGTGCTGTATTTTATTGCTCTTCGGACTCAAAACCTTTTTTTGCCAAGAAGCCAAAGCAATTCACTTAATGATGAAAATTGCATTACATGGAGTTGAATTGTTCACAACATTCGTTGGTTTGTGCTTTCAGTTCATGTTCGTTTGCTAAATTAATCAAAACTTAAACGAATTTAGTTTCCCGGTGTTATGTGGGCAATGGGCATTATGCGATACCTCAGGACGGTACTCAGAAAAAGGATCGGAATTGCTCTTTGATGGTAAAACTCGTCGGTCGGTGGCGCCATTGCACAATGCTCGATGTGCATGAGCCTTTTCCGGGTTCGAGTGGAAATCGCGCACCGCGGATGTAACCGCTAGTCACGGCTGACTGTAGGACTTGTTGTCGTTGGGTGGTTTTCCAACCAAGCTCGGAAACACTGTTTCGAATCCTAATGTGAGTTTTCGTATACGTCTATATCAGTTTTTTTTTTAAAAGGAAATTGTTAGGTACCCGGTATGGGCCCGATTCGGGTCCCTAAAACACTTGAAAACCGTAGTCTTTATTATTGTTCATTGCTATTTCAAACAGTGTATTTTTTACACTTGCTCAAAAGTTTTTAATGAAGTTTTAGCTTGCGTGTCAATCTCTCCCCATGTGTTCGCCCCTCTCGAACATGGAAATGTTTCGTCGTCGCAAATCTTTCCGACGTTGCTCGTTGTCCTCTCTTCCGCTATGAACGTGATGTCGTTTGCAGGCGACCACCAACCAGAAGCTGCTTAACTAGAAAAAGCAGCTTATCCAAAAAAACGTGACTTGCCGGAATTTCGTTGTGGGCCATTAGTCTGTGTCCGAATCGGAAACAAAAAGTTCTGTCGAAAAACAATTAACTGAGAGGTTTCAGGGAGATACAAGGGAAAAAAATAGCTTCTGCTGTTCCTGTTAAACTGCGGGTTTGTTGCGACATGGACCTTAAACGTACGTGCGGCATGAAAACGAAAAAATGCGAGTTTGTCTTTGGCATTTCTTTCGTTTTCGAGATTTGCACTTTTCCGAAACTAACGAAATAATGACAATTCGATTGAAGGTTAAAGTCATACGGTGAAGTATGATGTAATAGACAGATGATGATATATGATGATACACAGCTGCTCCCACCGGCTAAAGCTGCCTCAATCTCAATAGCAGACAACGCGTGGAACGTTCCGATAACTGTAGATACTGGAAGCAAGTATGTGTTAAAGTTTGTTTCTGAAAAAGACGATTTGTTAATCTTGTACCTAGAGGTAAAGCTTCATGAGTGTCGGTTGGTTTTCTTCTTCGCGCAACGACAAAAAAAGTGCAATCTTACTGTTCAATAGTTTTTCAAACGATTTGTCGTTGTCATGGCATTACGTTGATCCATGGAATCGTTTTGCGGTTGCCAGAAGCAGCAGCTGACGTCACTGGGTGGAATTAGTCGACGATTGTTATTTGCCGACAATCACTCTGGTGTTTTTAGCAGTCATGATTTGCAAAACACAACAGGATCGAGCATGGTATAAAAACTGCATTTTGTTGAAACAAAGATAGAATGGAAGTATGATTCCGGTTATGAATGTTTTATGAACTTAGAAACACTTTCACGACGATTCACTAAAGCAGTAAAAAGTGCTTAGCAAATAACCGGAAATAAAGGTGTTTTTTTCACTTGCAAGTAAAATCGATAGGGTACGATAACTTGCATGAAAAGCATTCGGTCTCCAAGTTTTTTTCCCTACAGCATTTCCTAACGAGCGGATTTTGAAACTCGCTTGACCACCTTTGCTTCCAGGATCAGTTGCATAACGTGCAGTGATCTCGAAAACGTCAGGGGTTCTTCACAGTTCTGCAAAGTTTGCATTCTGTCTGTAGTGCTGCGATGAAGGTTGAAGAGCGTTGTGGTCCCTGCCAAACTGGTTCAGTTCTGGAACACTAACGCCTTCGGAGCACTTGCTCGGTGTGTCGTGTCGGGTAAAATCACAATAGCAGTTTCCTGTGTTTGTTCTTTCACAATGCAATACAAGCGATCTCACAGAGGAGGCGGGGGCGGAATATTGCTGCTGCTTTCGGCTGGCGCAGTCGAATCGCTGTTTTTCGCCGCGTGAAGGAAAGATTTCTGTCTATCGTTACGGGAGAGATCCGGTATGGGGCTGCCAGTGACGTCAGTCGGCATGGGCGGCGGTGGCGGAATGGAGCTTTGCGACGTTGCATTCGCCGCGGCGTCGTGCGACGGCGTTGCAGCGCTTGGGGGTGGAGGTGGGGTTGGTAATGTCGCTTGCTCTTCAGGCGACGGCATCAAAGCTGTTTTGCCGTCACTTGTCAGCTGTTGATGCGCGGGACTGAGACCGGGACTGGATGTCGATCCGGGGGACTTGAAGGATTCCATTGACGGCGCTGGCGTTACCTGCAGCGGAATGTTGGATTTGGAACCGAACACACTCGACCCGTCAGATCCAGCTTCCTTTTCTTCTTCAGCGAGAGTTGATTCTTTCGGCGCAATCTTTTCAATTTTCTCCGGTTCGTTTCCAATCGTGGGCGTGCTCACCTGCCCGTTTAGAAACGTGGTTATTTAAAACTTTCACTGGACAGTAGTCGTTCATTTTAAGAGAAATCAACGTCTAAGCAGACCCGCAGCTACGGGAGCAGTGACCTACGAATTTTTTGTATCCCTGAAATTTTTATTGTGTCCAGATGAATTTGTTTCAAACATATAATACAAACAAAAATCTTGCCTCTCTAAATTGTATTTTCTCTGCAAACCCTAAAACCGGGCTAAGCGCCTACATCTGAGACATAGAGGTCTTGAATATTTTTCATACAAGTGTGTTGATAACACTTTTGTTTTCACAGTTCACGTTTGCACTAGCTGTAATTTTTTACGTAGGTGTCACTTCAAACTTCAAATCACCAAACTGCCATTTCATATAACGAAGCACAGAAAAAATCAAGATCACCACGTAAAACAGTTCCTTTTTAGGTTGTTAATTTTGCTCTCATGAGCACAATTCGGCAAAGTTCGCACAAACGAAAAATTCTCTCGACGCGGAAACGTGGCTGTGAAAAGCCTGAAATTTTCGAACTAATGTCCCCCTAGCGTCCATGTGAAGTAAATCAGTCTGTCTACAAGCGACCATTGCATTTAAAGCCATGTTGCTAAATGGTGTAGAGTTGAAAAATGATAGAACGGAGGCATTTCTCCATGATGAAAACGACAGATCGGGAAGGATTTATTCGCATACCGCACATGCACTTGTATTGGCAGTTGCTGTTACAAAGATTTTTCTTTACCTTCGTCAGTGTTTTCCCCTTCTTCGGAGTTCCCGCCTTTAACGGAGGGCTAAACTCATTGTGAGCGACGCCGTCCTGATTAACTCCGTTTGACGTCGGATCGCCGCGAACCACCGCAAGTCGCGCGATCACCGGGCTCGGCGCGAAAGCCTCGTTGTCGGCGTCGAACACATTCACCTGCCATGAAAATCTTGATTTTCGCTGCAATTTGAAGTCGATGGATTGGGAAACTAGTACTGCTGCAATTTAAGTAGATAGATCGGTAAGCTAGTGGTGCTGTCTAGAGCTGGCATCGTCCGCTAAAATGGCAGTTAACGGCAGGTTTTCACGGGCCGGTTAACCGCCCAAACACTTTATTCTTTCTTGGGTGCCGCTACGGTCCGCTAACATTTTTGAAGCACGAGGATGTTGAGGATATTTTTCTTCAAAGACGTAAGTTAGCAATAACGGCGCCCGCTGGTGGAAGTTGTGTCAGACCACAAGAGTTTTTCTGAGCTTTGTGAGGTGTGATGTATGCCAACAACGCATAGGCCTGCTAATGTATGCTGTGTGTGTGTTATGTGCTCGTTGTGCTGTGGACTACTGTACCCTCCCCGGCGGTGATAGTGGTAGTTTTCGTTTACAGTGCGTGCAGAGGTCTTAGGACAGGGTCTCAAACTGCTCTGTGGGCCACATGAGGACTTACAAGGTAACCCTCTGGCCGCATTATGACGCTGACACAATAATAGCGGTACCTCAACTTAATTTTACATCTTATTTCCTGCGAAAGGCATCATGAATGATGGCAAATCATTTCTAGCCGTCTCTACGTTCGTATTAATCAATTCTACCCGTCTGAGGAACTTGTTCACTCGCTAACTGAGCACTTTTAAACACCGGTGAATATAAAGTAACGTAAATATTCATTTCATTCATTTTCATGCCCGCTTTTTCTCAAGGGAGCGTTGCGGGGGCAACATCCATAGGAGAACTTGGAATACCTCACGGTCAATAGCAGTTTCAGATAGTTCTGCTGGCTTCACACCAAGATGGGGCCAAGCAAGGTCGGAGATGCAGTTACTCCACCTAGGCCTTGAACGGCATCTGGGTCGCTTTCCCGTGGGTTTAGCCTGCAGGGCTTGCCTCAGCAGTCTTTCTTTGGGCATTCTGGATACATGGCCGAACTAACTTCAGTTGTGTTCTCACAATTAGAAGTGGTTCGATATTCAGGGCTCTGCGAATTTCACAACTGCGGACTTTGTCGCGAAGTGTCACACCAGGGCGTAACGAGGGGGGCTCAATGCCCGGGCGCCGAAAAGTCGCAACAAAGTTTTTTCTTCAATGCAATACATTTACTTCCAAAATACCTTAGGTTAAAATATGGAAGCGCCAAACTTGTTTCTTGCCCCGGGCGCAATCTAACCACAGAGCGACAAAGCTCACGCAGAACTGCGTTAGCTTTACCAATTTGTGTATCAATCTCCTGGCGCTCCGCCTTCCGTCACTCGTAAATACCACCGCCAGGTACTTGAACTTCACCTGCTGCAGTGTATTGCCGCTCACTTGCCGCATACACTGCCTTGGGTGTGTAGAGAGACATAGCACCTCGGTACTTTTAGAGCTGATTTTCATTCCGGCTCGGTAGCACGCAGGAGAAAACCGATCGAGTGCATACTGAAAACTGTTGCGAAGATGCTAGCAGTACCAAATCGTCTGCAAAAGGTAAGCGGTTGATCCTGCAGCTCCCGACTGTGACACCCTCGTCGACTCGGCTGTGACTGTCTATCCAATTCATGTAGACCAGTGGTTCTCAACCCCGGTTCTGAGGGCTGCATTCGGCTGCCAGGCACCCTTTATGCGGCCCTCAGCAGTCTTTCAATAAAACGTCTAATATTTTGTGTAACAAACTTCGTTCTGCTGTAAAACAAAACGTGTCAAT
>JGI24158J21664_10013320_pt1 | contig 10857 bp, 10 predicted proteins | sample Ectturendosymbi3_FD_21664 | JGI IMG/M metagenome (IMG submission 21664)
AAATAAAACATGTATAGTTTTTTGAAGGCTTTTTTAGTGTTGATGAAACTGTTAAGTCTATCCCAGTTTTATGCTCCAAACATTTTCAAAAGATTTTACAATCTACCTTTTGCAAGTAATAAAAAGACGTATCTAAGGCAACTTTCACCCCATTAATTCCAGAAAAGAGTTAAATTGACATACAAATCAAAAAAAGGTTTCAATTTCGATACAAAATATTTTTTTCATGCTTGAAATGAGTTTTGCCCAAAAGAAACTTAGTAGAGTGGTAAACAACCCTCACTGGAGCCCACCTTCTACGCCTATGTACGTAAGCTGCTTTGTCTCGCAATGTACAAAGTTTGCAGCCGTAGAATTTGGTTTAAAGTCATTTCGAGGCAAAGCGATCAGTCATCATTCAATAATAACTTGAAAAAAGGTGAACCACTGCAGAAATTTCTACATTAAAATTTACCTTTTGTGAGGTGGTGAATCCAGTCAAAAAATTTAGTTTTTCTCTCATTTAGAAAAGTTCACGGCCAATCATATTCGGCATGTTAGATATTTTATCACAAATGTCACTCAGCATTTCTAGCGCTGAAATTTCTAATGAAATGACACACAAGGACAATGCGAAAATGTTGCAACATTACATCGGCTATTTCGCTATGTGAGAGCATTTTGCCTGCTTGGCACCCATTTCCTGTTTTTTTAAACCTTTGTTTGAAAATTGCCCTCATTCTTTCAAAAATTGCAAAGGTTTACTTCCTTCTTTTTTAATGCAGCATAGAAATTCTTTAATAATTAGCTGTATCACCAGTGAAGCGTTGGTCATAAACCAATTGATAGAGCAAAGTTGCCACATACTTTCATACCGGAAAATGACTAGGTAAAACGCAGTTACTGCTTACCATTGCACTTGTCAAATAGAAACATATTGTAGTCTTAAGAAAAAAAGTATGGCTATTTATAAGGAACTCTATAATTGCACCTTCCTGAACTTTACAAACAACGAAACATTCCACAAGCCTTGACGAAATGACAATATAACGACGTATTAAATGAGAATTCATGGTGATTGCAGTTAAAAACCGAGGTGCATTTTGTCGAAATGAAAATGTTACGTGCGCCCAGATGTAGGGGAATTCGCCCAGATTTAAAAACTTAAAAAAAATTACACGTTATAAACAAATGCGTAATACAGAATGCGTTTTGCAGGAGTTGCGTTCAGTGGATAAATTGACGACACCAAATTAGTTATTCACATATTTATTGTATCTCGAATGTTGTTTAAGCCATGTCCATTTCCAAAGAAAGAGTAATAGGTCCTGGTACTTTTTACGCCAAACCACCGTCATTTAACAACGTTGGAGTTGTTAGAGAACGTACCTACATAAACTTGTGGAGATCAATTGTGAACAGTTACGAAAATAACTTGGCTGTCGTGATGCTAGCTTGGATGCGATAAACGTACGGACGAGAAAACTATGACTGCGATAATTCGTTCCGCACTGGTTGTTGCTTTGGGATTTCATTTGTTAGTTATTGCCTGTCACTCGCTTTTCGGAACTGTCATTCAATTACCTGAGCTGTACCGACGACAGTTATTTGATGTAACCGATGTGTTGATAATGACACAATATACTTTGACCCCGTTCGAACGTTGGTGAACTGCCAACACAAAGCTACAAATGAAATACCAACTCACACAAAGCAAGCTTGTGAAAAAAATGCAAAACACGTTGTTCCAGATGGCAAGTCTCCACAAAGGTGAGACAAGCAAAGACAATCGAGCAATTTTTTATAGGAAATCGTTTTCTTGTAGCACTACACATCATCAGCCCTAAAATTTTATCTAAATAGAATCTCTTAATCTTATTCAAATAAACACTGTGTCAACAATTGATTTTGCAACTGTCTGTCTTGGTTGCGCTAAAGGCTCTTCTAATCACTCACCCTTATTTTCAAAAAACTGTGAAAGAAACGTGCACCTTTTCCAATTACTTGTAGTCTGTATGCAGAAATCGTTAAGCGTTTTACATCAACCCTGCTTTGCTGCATTACACTGAACGTATCTCACATGCAATCAATAAAGTGGCAGAGTTTTCTCCTAAATAATTGTGATTAAAATGTGACATATAGTAAAATTTTAAAACCTAAAAGCGGTATGCATCTACCTCGCCTTCCTCTTCCGAAGGCCTTTTTCCAAAGAGGAAGACTCAAATTAGGTAAAAATTAAAGAGTAGTTTAGTTCGGTTGAATTTCGACAATTCATAACAAATTTTGATGTTGCGATTTTACGTTTTTCTGCAGTCTCTGGCTTTGCTTTCCTTTCTTCAAATGAGCAAAGCATCACTTTTAATGCGTCCAGCTTGGAACATTGCTCTGTTGTGGAAGTAAAGCTAATTGCGAAGCACAATGCATCGGAAACTTATTCCTGCTTCAAAAGCTTACAATCATCAGACAAGAAAATTTCTTGCTTTGAGGTAAACGTAATCTGGCTTTAACCGATTTGCAGCAGTGATGGAAACACACTGAACCTCTTTGTTTATTTCAAATAGAATGCTTTCAACCTTAAAAGCAAACAAATGGAAGCGAGAAGTACATCTCATAATGTTGTTATTGAACTTAAAAATTAATCATCTTGTTTCAAATAGGACCGACGTTGTAAAACTCAGTTGAGAAAAGCTTACTTTTTTGCTTGGAAATATGTTTAGAGAGCTGCATATGCCATACATTCGCGTATACTCTCAATTTGCACCACACCTTCCACTACGCACAAAATTTGTTTTGTGCTGATGGAAGTTCATGGTTGACTGCTGCTTATACACATCAATTGAAGAAATAAATTCTTTACTGTACGAAAAATTAATCTGAACGTTTGTTCACTAAAAAACTAACATGTACGAAAATTTTATTGGGTTCATTTTGTTAAAGACAAAAAGTTGACGAAGTAGGTTGTGGAGAAATTAATCCTTTTTCATTTGCAATATCACATTGTTCAACATCAAAATATTTAATGCCTAGAAAGGTCCATAGTGCTTTACTGTAATTTTTGGTGATAAAAGCAAGCAAATGAAGATATTTAGCTAAACGAAAAGCTTTGAAAGAAATTAATTCAAAATTTTTATGTATAAAAGTTTTGAAAAATCTAAACTTTTCGTATGGCCTATCAGCACGCTTGGAAAATATTATCAAGTGCTGAACGTCATGTCAAAACCGCATGCTTTCCGTCNCGAGTCATTTCACTCGCCATAACTTAACTTACGCCCAGCACGGAAAAGCCCATGTGTTTTCTGGGTTGTCTTCTTTTAGCTCATCAACAGGGCCGTACTAGCCCTCCCCTAATTGGCGGGATCGCAGTGGAGCGGGGCCCTGCAATGCATCCCACAAGCATGTAGCGTCCAAAAAACTTTGTATATGTTAATAATATTTTATTTAAGCAAACATTTGCTAAATATTTTGTAGTTTTTGTAACATTTCCTGGAAAAAACTCGTTGTAATTTTCAGGGAAGAAAGGAGAGTGCATTATGCCGGAACAAGCATGAACATAAGTTTTCATGCTATCCCACTGCTTTTCACAATAGGGTTTTCTTTGGGACCAGTTACTTTCGACTTGCTTACCTGTGTTTAGTGTGGTTCAATAAACAAGATTATTTGCCAGCTGTGCTTGAGATTGCAAAAACTCGAAGTTGAAAACTACGTTGATGCTGCTGCTACTACTAGTTAACGAGAAGCGGCACGGTACATCTAAACAACTGAATACAATGTATATCTTCGCCTGTTCCAAAATAACAGCTTAGCTCGTGTGACAGGATATTTCTCTCTTAATCACAAAGGTTCCGTTTTCCAGCCATTTTCAACAAGCAGGGCCGGCCTTAAGCTAATGCAACCGATGCAGCTGCATTGGTCTCCGCGCCTCTGGGACTCCGCGTCATGGTGTTTGGGTAGATGGTTCATTTTTGCCAGATACACCTTGCGCTTGAGAATTTAGTAGAAACGCCCTATAAATTTCATTGTTAACAAAGAACGCTTTCGTCAGAACTAGTAAATTTCCTCTCGAACATTAGCAAACGTGCTCATTCTCGTGTTAGTGCTGCACTGTATATCTGCCCTCTAACACGATCGTAACACGGTTGACTGAGCACAATGACGTCATAAAATCACTGCTCAGAGGGGCCCCGCGACTAGATCTTGCATTGGGCCCCGCGCCCAGGCCCTACATTGGGCCCCGCATCTACTAGAGTCGACCCTGCCAACAAGGCTAAAACGTAATGAGACAATCAAAATCTTTGCATGCATTTATCAAAACCTTGAAAAAATCAACAAATTTTAAAAGTTTTTGCGCTATTGAATTTCCAACGAAACGCTATAGTTATGGAATAGATGACTCTGCACTAGTGCCCCCCTTGTCTAGTATTGGGTTGAGTTATACGATGGCAAAGCAGTATAAATAATACTCGATGCAAGACATTAATTGTTAAGCAAGATGCATAAAAATTTTATATACTTTGCGAGACAAAAACCTATTGATAGTAATACATGCATAGTCGACGCATCTATTACGCATCTATTACTACGACCATAATCATTATGTATTAGACTAGAGAATAAAGAAATTGGAATGTTTACCGATTGTAAATGGCTTAAGTACTGGTGTCCAACCGAAAACCTAAGACTGACATAAACTGCTGTTGCCTGTTGAGCACTTTACGGGGCACCCCTCAATTTTTCGGTGTCGTGTGCCTTTGCAAAAACTGGTCGTAGCAACAAATTACAGGGTGGTCCAAAAAGATATATCCATTATCGCTATCATATCCAATTAAGTCAGGCTTCTGTTTTCCAGTTAAATCATACTTACAGTTCAAACGTTTTGTTTCCCAGCTTCAGTGGAAGCTCTGTGCAGGATAGAAGCAAGATTGTAGAGGCTTACACTTCGCTACGAACTCAGTTGTCCAAACTCAACAATTTCGAAGGGTCTTTCCAAGCAGAAACGCTCAAACCAGACTCACAATAAAGCGTCCCTGGAAAAATTCCGGGAGACGGGAAGTGTAATGGATATCATTAGAGGTCGAAGATGGCCGGCCAAAGTAAGTCAGGACAGAAAATCACCTTGTGAGTGAGACAGTGTTTGCTAGCAGTCTCCAACGAAATCCACTAGACGTTTGTCCCAACAGACAGATCTTTCAGAGAGTTAGGAGTTATGCGCATAATGCACCAGGATCTTCACCTGTTTCCGTGTAGGATATCAAACCGATGTCACAACTTTAGACCGATGCAAATAAGGCTGAGAGACGTGCTTTTGTGCAAACCAGCAGTCAGCGAATCGAAGACCATTTTGATTTCTTGGACTTCATTTTTTTCAATGACGAGAAAAACTCTCATTTTAGTGGTCACTTGAACAAACAGAATATGAGCTTATTGACTCGGACTTAGCCTCATGAGCGTCAGTATCGCCCACTTATTGTGGAGAAACGCCGAGAAAGTGACTGTTTGGTACGAGTTCGGACTTACTAGCAGTATCGGGCCATAGTGGTTCGAGGATGCTGATGGACATCTGATAATTGTGAACACGGAGACTATACATTGAACTAGTGAGAAGAAAATGTATCCCTGGACTGAGGCGGAAGCGACGAGTGAACACGGATACTGTGATTTTCAGCTGGATGAAGAAGCACCGCATTGGAGACAGGTCATCTCTCTTCGTACGGACCACCCTTGGTCTGTGCATTCTCCTGATCTATCCTCTTTGGATTGCTTTCTGTGGGGATATCCAAAAGGCAGGGTCTATAAACAACCCCAAAACCATTGATACCCTCAAGAATAACATTCGGACGGAGATCAGAAGAATTCTGCATGAGATGTTTTACTGCGTCATTACAAACTTCAACGTGCGAGTAGCCGCACACTGATTCAATGTAAATGAGCTTGAATTGAGCGGATTAAAAAAACTGAGCTGCTCATTTAAAATGGTGTACGAGGAAAAAAGTACACCACACAAAACGTAAGCGAGAACGGGATTTGTTGAACTATTTTTGAGATTTTTTGACATTGCTCCATAAGTTTAGGTACTAGTAACCTGAAATGAAAAGAATTTGGTAGTTCAACCCATTTGACACATTTCAACACAATTGCTTGAAACAGCCTTTTGTATTCTTGACAGGAATCGAAAAAGAAAAACATCAATTTTATGGTTCAACTTACCCGATGCGTGAGGGAAGTTGAACCAGGTAGTGAGGAAAGTTGAACCGAAATGAAGATACGCCCTACAAGTGAAAGCAAGCATGTATGCGTTGTTTAGTAAATGTTCCAGTGTTGTGGATCTTCATAGTTTTTTCTGGGTTTGGCCTCATCTATGCATCTTAGGCTCGACTGCACTGACTCCACTGGGCCAAAAACTTTATCCACTGGTTGAAGTTGTGTGAAGTGAGCTTGGTGAGTGACACGTGGAAAAACAACCATTGGTGGAATGCTGATTACCACTGCAATTATTGCACAAATGAGTGCAACAAGTCCACCTCGCTTTGCTGATGTGATAGCACCGACTTGTTTCACTCCTTTTTCAGAAAACGTGTTCGGGAGAATGAATGGTTGTACCACTGTTTCATTCGGGACATTGAATGGTTGTAACACGTGTTTCACCCATCTTATAAATTCTGTCTGGAAAAAAATTGTTTTGTCTGTGCCAATTGCTGCGTTATTAAAAAATTCTTGAACAGTGTGTTTATTGACAGCAGTTGCACGAGCCATGGATGTTGTTTCTGGTGATCGCGGGGATATTTTGTACCTTGCAAAAATTTGCAATCTTCCGTTTCTACTGTAAAAGGTTGAGTTTCACCAATGACCTTTAGCGTAGCTTCAGCCAGAATATCCCGCATTTCCTCGAAACATGAAACAGCTTGTTCACCGAAAGGGAATATTTCGTGTCTACTAATGGCTTCACTCTATCGGAATAATGCGGTATTCAATGAGCGTAATATGCAAATAGACAGATTACTTTTCGCAGGTCTTTGTTTGTTTTCGGAATCGGCATTTCCAGCAGAGGTTTCACTCTGTGAGGATCGGGAATCAAATACCTTCGCTAATACGGTATCCGAGCAGCCAAATGCTCTCAGCAGAATACGTGCATTTTTGTTCATTAAATGTTAGGTTGCACTTGGGAGAAACACCGAGAAAAGGTTTTCGTCATGTTCCTTTTCGGTTTTGCCACACACAATAACGTTATCCAGATAAACAAACGTACCTTGGCATCCGCTACTTTCAATTATATCGCCCACGATTCTTTGGAACTAAGGAACCGCATTTGTCAAGCCGAAAGAGAGCCGTTTGCTTTGTTACGGTTTTCCATTGGTCTCAAAAGCTGTATATGGACGGTCCTCAACAGTATTTTCAATTTTATGACAGGCACTTTTCAGATTCAAAGTGCTAAAATGACGATACTGAGCAATTTTATTCACCAACTCTTGCATATTGGGTAAAGCATTTCCATCCAAAAGTGTGAACTTATTGATAGCTTCGCTGTAATTTTCTTTCGATGATTTCCCCTGACGTCCCAACGCCTGAACTCTCCAGGGCGATGTGCTCGGCTCAATGACGCCATCACGAAGATCCTTTTGGATTGTTTCTTCAATAAATTTTCTATTTACTGCAGATTGGCGTCTGGCCTTGGTTACTACGGTGTGCAATCCATTGTTAAACGGGCGAAAAGTCTCGGAGTAATATTTGTTTTAACACTTTTCAGCACTCCAGGAGGTAGTGGAGGTTTTTTGCCAAAGCTAACAAGCTCATTTTGACAAGCTCATGTTGTTCGAGGAAGTCTTGTCCCAGAATCACGTCAATGAGCAAGTTTTCGAGAACGACAAGCTTCACATTACGACACACGCGCTCTTTCAAGCAAATGAGTGCAGTGAGGAATCCCTCACTTCAAGACATATTGCCCTTTGCAGCTAGTTATATCTCATTACGTTTAGGAACAACGTGGAATTTCTTTTTCTGCAAAAATCCTGCTAACGTGACTTAGACTGGAGCCAGTGTCGATGAGGGCATTGGCGTTCACTCCATTTACCATTTGTGAAATGTTCAATCTCTGTGAGGTACGGGCATTCAAAGTGGGGCTGATCAAAAACAGATATTCCATCACTTGGTGCAGAATTACCAGTGGCTTTACTAGGGGAAGGCCCTCTTTGGCGCAATGCCCAAAGCAACCACACTTAAAACATTTACATCTCTTGCCAGGGCGTTTTGATGCTGGATGTTGCTCCCAAGAGCCACAGCGGTTACACTTCTTCGACGGATTATACCAGTCGAATTCTCATATTTACAGCTCTGAGTCGCGGCGGTGCAATTTTCTTGGTTTAAGCACCTACCTGCGTTTTGTAAGTCTTTTGCCGGGCTTAAAGACGAATTACCTTAAAATCCAGTGGCAACATGCGACAGGTTAAAATTTTCCGAATTCTTCTGCGCAGTATCCAACGATCGAGCTTGATTAAAGATAGCATCAAGCTTCATGACTCTTCGCTGGTATTTTCCAGGAGTATTAAAAATAGGAATTGACAATACGCTAGAAATAAAAGCATCACGGGTTGCTTCGTTACGGTGGACTTCAGTTGTTACGGCTTTATGATCGCAGTCTCTTAACTTTTGTAAAAAATCGTCCAACGACTGCCCTATCTGTTGTTTACAAGTCATTAGCAGGTGGCGAGCGAAAATAATATTACACGGCTTAACATACAGTCCTTCAAGCGTGCTTATTGCATCGTTATACGAAGTGCACTCGCTTATATAACTGTGCACCTCTTTGTCGATAGGTGCAAGCTCAGCTTCTCTTGCTCTGTTATTGCAGGCTCGGCAGGAAACGACTCAAGGAAGTTCGTAAATGTACGATACCAATGTTTCCATTCTTTACTCGTTTGACCTGAGTTAGGATCAGCACCGAACAGGCTTGGTTTAATGAATTTGCTGTCCATGTTCTTTCATACAGTTCATTAAATTGTTGTAGGTAGACTATATTGTTTAAAATAGCAAACTATCAGTTTTAATGAACTGAATACGAACAACTCTGAAAACAAAAGAATATTGAGAAGTCACACAATACGCCAACAAACCGAACCGTACGCTGACATGCTACCAAAAGAAAAGCCCGAGAACGAATCTCAAAACACATTGCATTCAATCATGTGAGCGGTACACTTGCAGCGGACACAACGCGCAAGCTAATGATTACTTTACAACAAATCTTTTCTACAAAATTTGTTATCCATCCAAGAGTGAGACATAATTTTGGTATTTTGCAAGACTATATCATTTGCGAGAATTAAGGCCATGAAACCTTTGATTGTTCCTTCACGTGTTTTGCCAAATCACTTTAAATTTCATCACTGAAGATTTTGCGTTTATTACTGAGAGCACCATAAAGATATTTTTCTTCTGAAGCTTTTGGTCAATGAATCGTTTTGAATTGTTGCAATTAATTTCATGTTTCCATGCAGCTTCTCTGTTTGGAGTACATTTACCACTACTTTTGCATCACCTGGCATTTTATCTTCCGAAACAACCGCACGGTTTGTTTCTCTTTTTGTTACTCTAGGCCAGCTATGTCCAACCCAAATGGCTTACTGAGCCAAAAATTTTGTCACTGTCTTGGCCAGTGTCGCACATTGAATGCCATATTACTGAAGGCCGCACATTGAATGGCTTCCTTTGATCTTAGCAAACTAAATTTAGCATAAGCAAATGTACTGAAAGCATTCGAATCCTAACTGCAATGGTAACAGACGCGATAAAATGGCACTGAGGACCACCTGCATTAAAATGTCAAATTCAAAATTATCAAAATAAGAACATGTCAGTATATAGGATACTGTTACTGCAGCGAACACCTAAACTGGGCCGCACAAAACCTTCGACTGGGCCGCGGGTTGGACATAGCTGGTCTCGGCATTTTTGCAATTCTCGAAACACCAATTACAACCGCAATGAAAAAACTAGCTGCTTTGATCAAGTGGGGTTGCACAACGTGAATAGTTCAACATAGCCCAAACTGAAATTTCAACTTCAAAGAAAATTTCTGTCAAAGCAGTGAAGTCCAGCTTTACAAAAACAAGGTGATAACTTGTTGTGGAACTACCCCTTGAAACAGCAAAAATATCAAACAAATACCTTTCTCACTATGAATTATAAAACAAGCAAAGTATGTTTTCAAATTTTTACTTTGAGCTTAAAAAATCGTTCAACGTGGTTGCTTTCTGCACGAAGAAACTTTGAGTCAGAGTTATACATCAAAATGGCTTCCTAACAAATTACAAGCAATAGGTGGTGCGCACAAATTTCTTGACTCCTTTATTGAGCTAAAACTAAGGGTGGTTCAACTTACCCACCGGCTCAACATACCCGTTCTCCCCTACATGTCTGTAAGACAGGCCTATGAAAAAACTTGTAACGTTTTGCTTTCAATAAAAAATGCTACTTTATCAAAAATGAATACATCTTTTTGGACCACACTGCATATGAATAGGCTAATCTGAAATGCTCAAGAATTGGAAGCTTGATAACACGGTGAAAATTTGCAGCTTGAGTACCAGCTACCTTCCAGATTTTTGCCAGCAGGTGGGACGCGCCATCAGTCAAGCAGCAATGAAGGGAATTTGGCAATTTATTCGCTATGAGCCCAAATTTTAATCTNGAAAACTTTCTTATTNACCTTGAAGAAGCTCTATCTCCATGGAATTGTAACACTGGTTCAACAGTTCATAATGATTTTGATGAGTTTATTCATATTTTTCAAACAATAATAAATAGACATGCTCCTTTAAGAAAATTGTCACGAAGAGAAAAACAACTGCAAGCAAAACCGTGGATAACAAGAGGATTACTTACATC
>JGI24158J21664_10013321_pt1 | contig 10856 bp, 7 predicted proteins | sample Ectturendosymbi3_FD_21664 | JGI IMG/M metagenome (IMG submission 21664)
CGTGAAGAATAACACCATTATATATGTAGCGCGAGCAAGCAATAGTAAGAGAGATTGCGAGCATGATCTCTATTGTTGCTTGCTGCCACGGTGTGAAGATTTGTACGCATACCGCTCGGGATTTCCGATCGCAACAATAGCATAAACATGATCAGTGTCTTCACATTGATGAATATCTTTAATTTTGATTAATGATAACATAATTGAAGACAAATTGAGCAAATGTTTATTTTGGAAGTGTGTGTATCAAACTGGTTATTACTGGTAGCCCTTTGTATGAGTCTATATGATATCCAGAAATAGCTCTCAGTTTCAAAGGTTGGTGACCCCTGCTCTGGTGGTTGCTATGCCAATGCATTTGTTACACACAAACAGCATACTGCATTCAATCAGGCAACAAACAGACATGTGTTTTTTAAATAAGTATATTGGTTTACTTAGTATTCTTCTGAACACTGCAACATGCTTCCACTAGCTTTTAAGCCAGTATTTTTATTGCATCACCAACAGACATGGCTAACTAACTTCCATTCAGGAGATCCAGCTACAGGCGCATCTTCTTCAAACACTTTTTTTTCATGCCACATTTGTTGTACCTCCTCTTCAATTTTAAGCAAAGCTTGGAGCTTGTATGTACCCTTTCTTTCTACACCAAATTCCTGCAAAAAGATATATATATATATTGAACACATCACATGAATGCTAAACGGTTCAGCCTGTCACTCAAATTTTAATCAGGATAATGTCGGAAAAACTGTTTTCAACAGAAAGAATAAATTATTTCTAAGCTCTGAATTAACTCTGACTCAAGACCATAGGACTAATAAAGCCCAAAAGAGCATTTATACTAATGCTGCTCAAAAATATTTTTCTTTATAATGGGCCCTACCAGTCAACTTATGCAAAAGTGTCTCATAAGCAACAAAACAATTAGCAGTGTCAACTCGGCTACAGGAATGTGCACATGCAATAAGGAAAAATATTAATCCAGTGTGGATGTTAACACAATGCCCATGTGTAGAAAGGAACACTGTCTTGCTTTGGATCTGCAATGAAGTCTTTCTTTATATGCAAAAATATGGCATGACAACACCTGGTGTGTTTCCGAAAGGACAAGCAGATGCATTCAATAAACTGAGGAAATAAGTAAGCTTAGAAAACACGGTTATGTCCTGCTATGTATACGTAGTACTTACACATCCTCCTCTGTATACCTACTTACACAACACCCTAGCCACACTGTACCAAAAGTGGTTTCAGTATCTTGTCATAGAATGGTGTGACACAAGGTGATAAGACAGCAATGGCAATGTACTCTTATCTGCACACGACCTCAAACAGGAACTAAGCAATGCAACTGAAAATGATGCTGAAAAACACGTATGGTTTGCTGATGACTGCTCTGCAGTTGGACCACTACAAGATGTAAAAAATGGAGGGATTACTTATGGGCCAAAGGATCATATTTTGGAAACTCCCAAAACCATCCTCGATGTGAAAAACAAAGAGCTACAGGAAAATTAAAAAATACACTGGTATAGAAATCCTAGGCCAAGATGAATGCCACCTTATAGTGGTAATTGGGACAGATTCATTCAAAGATCAGACACTACGAGGCATAGCTTATGAGAAAGGTTTGCCAATAATGTTCAGATAGAACCCACACTTGTTCAAATCAAGTTAACAAACACTAACAACGCAAGGTTGGATATTTTTTTTCAGGTAACAATGCAAGGTTGGATATTTTTCATCCAACCTTCTGCTTGAAGGTTGGATATTTCTGCTTGAGGGCTTTGAAACAGCTTTGAGAAAACATTCTTTCACATAAGGATCACATATCCCATCTCACAGTCTTATTCCATCATGTCCCCTTTGCAGACCTACCAACATCATGATAAAGACAAGGACGCATACAACCAAGGAGTCATTAATATCAAAAAAATCTTTCAACCCCTTCTTTTCACAGTAAGTGATAGGATGGTATCAGAATTGAATGCACCAAGGTTACCAAAAGAATGGCTGAAAAGATAGCCGAAAAGTAAAAGGAGCCTTATGCATGTTTTAAACTACATTAGAACAACGCTCAGATTTGCACTGTCAAAAACTACTCTTGCTTCAGTTCAAGGCTTTTAAGATAAAGATAAATGAGATGATGCTAACATCCAAGATGTAACAGACATAGACTTCAGTCAAATTCCTAGGCCTGAAATTTTTGTTAAGCTAAATTGTTGACAGTGGCATAACTCACATGTGTGATGAACATCATGGCGATATGGATAATTTGTTTTTATTTTAAGACCAACTTACTTAACTCTCTTATAAATAACCAATATGTTTTTCAGTGTCCTTCATCTTATTGGATCATGTGTAATTTTTTGTTCTTAAACCTTTTGTAACCTGTTGTAATTACCTGAAAATTTCTGACTAGATGACATCATTACCACCCTTGTCTCTTCATCTTCATCCTGATTGAAAAGGTCCATTACAGGCTATGTGTAACTATGGTACTTCAACTATGGTACGTTTGATGGGTAACTGTGCTGCTTCTTCATGTTCTGTAGTAATAACAATTACTGTAGCCTTTGTGGTTCAATTTTTTGGGGGTTTGCTCTATATTTCTATATTGAGTGTTGTGTTTATTGATATTTTGGTTTCATATCTAATGCCTGTTTGCTGTTTATGCGCACACACCTCAACTACTGTATTAATGTTTCATACTCTCTCAAATTTTTAGTTTGTTGCCTGTATTTTCTGATGTGTTCTTGTACTCTTGATTACAGAAATGAAAATAGGAATAACATCACATGCAGTACAAAAGTAACAAAAGAAAGCAAGCGTACAGAAATGTTAAATCATGTACACAATCAACAATTTTTATCAACACAGATCACAAAGAAGCAACACAGTTACCCACGAATCATTATGGAGCACCAGAGTCACATGTGCTATAATATATGTCCCACAACTACACTCTCAGTAATTTTTTACATGAATGAAATTTTTTTACAGAAGTTAAAATTGCTTTTCGCCTTTGCCAATCACCTCCTCTGTAATGTCCTGGATGTTACATGGCTTTCTGTTTCATAACCTCCATTGTTACTCATTTTTCTGAGTTATGTGCATTACTCACTCCTTCATCTGCATATTTCTCAAGTATTCATACATTATTGCTTGCCTTTGATCATCCTTGTTGTGTAAATCAAATGACTGATTTGCATTGTTTTTCCTGATTTTGTATTGCATCTGTGATTTGATATTTTTCAGTTGTTATGTAATTTTCAATATGTATGGTGTTTCTAAATGTGTTTTCATGTCTCGTGTTCGTTTACTGTTCACATCCACACAACTAGTTTTGACTTTCATCTTTATATTATTGTATATCATGTTGATTGTAGTTTCAAATATTATATATTGAATATTGAGCGTTGGTTAGCATGCATCGCATGATGACATATATTAATTAATATTGCAAATATTCAACAAACTTTCACAACAGCTGCATAAATATAGGAAGGCGCTAGAGTTACAGTATATTTGCAAAATATTCTAAAATTTTAGTCACGTTTAAATGAAAACTGTACTTACAGCCATAATGCACCATGGACTTAAGGATTTATCGCCCTCCAATCGACTGAGGAAAGTTCTTGCTTATCCAGTGCAGTATTCGCAGAAACTGTGCAATTCTTTTGTAGCAAGTGCCGCAGGAGTAGGTAACCTTGTTTCACACCGTACAGTAGCTATCTAGTAACCTAGTCAAATCCGAGGCAGAAACACTGAAACAGTGCCCTGTAATTTGTAAATGATGACTCAACCGATGTCTCGACAACACACACAACAGCAAATGCTTTCACACAACTGTAGTGTACGCCAACACTAACGCTAGACTTCCTCTGCTCTAGCCAAGTAAAGTTTTGCAGATTATGGAAAGCGATTTAATGGAAAAGGTCTTTGAAATGCATTAGAGACCACTCCAGACAAGACATTCGAAGAAAAAAACGGATGATGATGCAAGAAAACAACAGAAGAATAAATTTGGAAGCGGACACGTGGTTCCCACACAGTTCAGCAATTTATATGTAAAACTGCACACGTGGAGTCTCAGCAGAGTGGCGCAGCGGAAGCGTGCTGGGCCCATAACCCAGAGGTCGAAGGATCGAAACCTTCCTCTGCTACATACGCTGTGATCGTATAGTGGTTAGTACTTCGCGTTGTGGCCGCGACAACCCAGGTTCGAATCCTGGTCACAGCAACTTTTTCATTTCATACGATCTGCATTCATTCATTTGCCGCAGTTTTGTGGTTCAGTTGCCATATTGACTCTTTTGGAGTCAAAACCCAGAAATTTGGCTCTTTGGATAAACTATTTGCTCCAAATTTTGTTTGGCTACATTTTTTGAGTTCTTTGACAATCTTCGTCGTTCAACAATTTTTGCTTGGAGAAGAGCAAGGGCATACGCAAGGGGGGTTGGGGCAGGGGTTAACCCCCCTTGAGCTTGTTATTTCACAAAAACTTTATTACCTGAACAAAGGAGATTTAATTGTTTTCGCATATTTTGCTTGTTAATTTGTCGACTTAATGCAAATACCACGGAATAAATTGCATGCAAATTTCAAAGAAAATTGTAAATGGGCCAAAAAGTAATAATTAGGTTTTGGTGGGAATCTGGGTTACCGTCTGCGTCCAGAAACTATCTCACTACTTTTTGCAAACCTTTTGTCCACTACGCATGTTTAAGATTGTGTTCCGCGATAGTTCACTTTATCCGAAACAATTGTCTTTATTTTATCTGCTAAGGCTGATCTGCGCAAGCGTTGACCCCATTGGCTACATTACCAATTTCTGTAGCATGATAGACAGGGCTACCATCGATCTAGAACCAAAAATAAGGACGGCTGAGGAAAATTTAATTTTATTACCTAAAAAGAAAAAATTGTTTCTGTTTGCAAGACTAATGTTAGATCATACGTTTGCCTATTTATCTCCAAGAACCATTTGCTTCAGCAATGTTTTATTCTCGACTTCCTTCTTGGAATAGTCACGGAAAACGCTTTTTTCGCTGGCTTATTTCTTGAATCAATCAAATACTAAACCTTCGCTACAAAACCAGCTTTCCTAAGAATCCTTACCACAGTAGAGCTAGACAGCCTGCAGTGCTAACTGCTACATAAGCGCAATTTTGTTGTAAAATGTGAGGGGGCAGCTTGGTGTGAAACCAATATATTACGAAACCTAGAGAGAAAAATGTGGGGGACATGACAAATTATATCCCCACTTTCTGAAAAAAGTGGGGCGGACGCGTCCCCCGTGTCCCCCACCTAATTGCGCCCATGAATGCGTTACGTCTCTGTCCTGCAAGATTATACTACTTTAATGATATCAAAAAAGTTTGATTACAAACTGTATACGATGAGATAGAAATGATCTGTGTGTCTATCAGATATTGCTTATTTAGAATTGTTATGCTACAGAAAGTAAGGACGTAAGTCACAAATAAGGACATTTCTTAGAAATAAGGACATTAATATTTTCTAAGACGTACTGCAAAATAAGGACAAATCTTAGAAATAAGGAGGTATGGTAGCCTTGACGATAGATCTGTTGCACGAGCTCAAAAACTACTGTTTTTAACATAGAAGCATTCAGGCATTTGATAATGTCTCAGCAGGGAAAAAGGAAAACTAAAAGTTTGCTGGACTTCTATACATAACGAAAATTTGAAAGCTTACTTGCGTACCTTATGCTCATTCTCAATTCTTGTGTATTTTAGCGAGATTCGATTTTGCAAACCGGGGTGTGCGCCAGCCAGTCCAGCCGCATACATGCTGGACTGCTCGTGTCGTATTCGACAAGACATCAGCGCAGCCTCATTTTGCAGTTGTAAATTGCTCTGACAGTGATGAGTGTGTTTTACTACCCTGTTTTAACAGGCAGCCTGGTATTTTTGCAGTTATGAACTGCTGTGTCGTAGCGTTGAGTTTATTTTCCTCCGATATCCTAACTGGGAGCGCTGATAGTTTATATTCAGTGCAATCACACATGGAATAAGGAGAGTGCGTGTAGAAGAATATGCATATTATGTCAACAAACTTTGCCAAAATGTTGGTCTTGAAACATGAATATGATGTCAAATTGTGACGTCACAAATAGCGCATACCAAATACAAATGACCACCATGTGCCACTGAATGAAACCACCCCACCATGAAAAATTTCTGCGTACGCCACTGGAGAGGAGGTACGATGCAACCGCGAGTGGCTCGTCGTGCACCTTGTCCCTGCAAGCAGTGGCGTAATTAGAGGTTTGAGCCGAGGGGGTGGCAAAGTTTGCTGAAGGGGGTCCCTTGGCCACCGTTTGGGAATGCAACAATTAGTTCCCAAAAATTCACATACATTGCATATATATGGGCTTTAGTCTTCGCATGTTTGCGCCACATATGTGAGTGTATGGGTGGCGGAACATTTTTCAAATTGGGAGGCACAAATGCACGTCAAAAAACTATACAAAATTTTTGCGGTTTGAATTGGCAACTGTGACGTCACAAGCATTGAAATATGACGTCATTAGGTATGCACCATATGAAGGTATCAATTACATTATTTCAGACAAAATTACACCAATATGAAAAAGCGAAATTTCTGACCTCTGCGAAATTTCTGACCTGTTATTGTTTTTCAGTTATTTCCTTCTCAGAATAAATAAATAAAGTCTGGCAATTACTTTTTTGATGTGTGTTGTGTAAATTAAAACGTTTTGTTTAGATGTCAGGTACCCACAACAAGCTATAGCATAGGAATAACTTTAACCATTTAAAATTTTCGGACTTAGTCGTTGACCTCAATTATTTTTCTTTTTCTCACTCTAACCCAAACCCTAACCCGACATACTTACCTAAACACAAATTCCTAAACCCTAATAATCAGTTTTATCAGCGTATTTGGTATGCAGAAGATTACTCTGTGTACGTGGTGTGAAGTCAGAAATTTCGCTTGACACCGACAGCTCGGGCTCTCATGGATGAGCCCGAGTAAAGCGCGAGCGAGCGAAGTCGAAAGAACGCCTGCTACGAACGATATTGTTTTCTTCAGGTCACCTGGAACATGAACATGGAAAGGCCGGACATGAAACGAAAATATATGAACAGTGACAAGGCACAAAGAAAAGAGCCCGAGTTAACTACTTAGGGAAGTGGGGCTGGGACTTGGGTGGTGCCACAAATATACAAAGCAAGCAAGCTCGCATTCTCAGATATAAATCGTAATTGAAGACTCGGGCTGAGCCCGTGTACCGGAGTCGCCACTGGGCTGTTAAAAACACCAAGAACACAGCTTGAAAAACAGGCAAAAATGACACAGCAATGATCCCTGTCTGAAACACATTCAAAATCACAACTTTTCCACATCTTGAACACAAAAGTAACCAGACTGAATACTCATTCTACAAAGTCATTAGATACCGAACCGAAATGCAAAGACACGACAAAGCATAGCAACTGGCAAGTTGTCTGTAAGGATGCCAATTGTGTTGCCAGTGCAGAAATAAAATATAGCTATTTGGTGTTGCCAATGCAAAAACAAAAACACAATTGAAATTTATCTGTCAAATATTTAATTTTGCGTAAAAATTCAGCAAAATTTCACTATTTAGATCAGGGTTTCTGAAACGGGGCCCTCGGTCCCCCTTGGGGGCCACGGAGCGGTTCTCTGGGGGCCACGAGCAGAGGCCTTCACTAGGTATAATAACTGATGGAAACCCGTTAAAAACAAAACTACTGTAGGTATTTTTGTTAATGAGCAGGGGGCACAAGTGTTGAGAGTCTTTGGAAGGGGGCCACGGCTCATGAAAGTTTGAGAACCATTGATTTAGATGGTGTTGAAACGCTCGAAATTACACCAATTTTTAGTGGTGTGGCCCGAACTTTTTTCTACATACAAGCATGGGTGTCAGAAGGGGGGCACGAATTTGAAATTTTCAGTAAAAAAGGCTGTTTTCTTAGTTTCGAGTGGTGAAAAACGAATTTCACCACTTTTTCCCCCACCCTAGAAAAACTTTTGTAACAGTCCACTAGCGACCCTTTTGGAAAAGATCTTTCCGATGCCCATGCACACAAACATGTAAAGTTACAACATTTTTGTAAAAACTTGTGTTGTTTTTACACCATATGGCAACGCCATTGCGGAAAGCAAGCCATAGGAGGATGACAGACTGTCCACAGGGTCTTTTACCAAACAAATACGAAATGCTGCGAAATTACAGATAATGTATAAAAATAATATTGACAAATGCTGCCCGAATTTGCTACATGTTTTTCATTAAACGATATATTTTAACAATGGACCTAATGCTAATTGTGTTACTTAAACTTATTTAGGCAAAATTCGACATTCAAAAGTGGAGGGGCCAAGCCCATGCGGCCTCCCGATTCCGCCACTTATGTGTGGGTGTTAGTCTTCATGCACACCCGGTTCATGGTGAATCGGACATTCAGCGACATGCTAACCGAGAGGTTGCATCAAAGGATACTCGAAAACACAAAAATGGTTATTTATAGCACAGTACAAAGCAGATGTTACATTATAAACATAAACAACACAGGTATAGGCGTTCAGAGAATTTTTTCCATTGATCGGCAAAGTCGACATTTTGCTTGCCCATTTCAGGCTGCTGACGATACAATGCAAATGCGCGTTCACATAACGCTTTACCCTTTCTGCACCACAAAGAAAATTACCCATGTTACGGCAACAGTCCCAAAAATACGCTTCGTTGGCAGCAAGGTTTCTTTCACATTGCATAAAAGCATGTGACTTACTGCAATCAGCAGTCATTGTCTCGCTGCATTACCTGCCAGAGATGTCTTCAACAGTCACATGCGGCTAAACGCCTACTGCCGCAACTTGAAGCGAACCTTTGTTGCCATGTTACTGTTACGCAATGAAGGCCAATTTCAGAACTATCCGCACCCAAGTTTCGCAACCTGCCTCTGCAGCCAATGTAGCGGACATGAGTGAACTGCAAGCTCAAAATTGCATGACACCACAACAGTGAACCCGGCTCTTGCGCAGTGTGTCGTATCGGAAAATAAAACTGTCGCTGAAAGAATTAAGTCAATTAAGCTGCTGACTTCAAGTTTCCTAGACATTTTTGGTTCTTAGTCCCAATTTCCAGGTGGTGGCAAATTCTCATTTTGTCCCTCTGTGGACACCCATAAACACAGGGGGATGCCAAACACTGAAACAACGCACCAGCTATACCTACTTCCACTTATCATCAAAGAGTAATCCGGCAGTGGGAAGAAATGAAGACATTTTAACATCAGGTTCTAAAGTAAATGGCTAAAAATGTCGGAGGGGGATGCTCAGTGGTGTACAAAAACATGTACATTGTTTTGATCAAGGTCTCAAATTTGCGAGATATTTTTAGCACGAGGCGGACAACCGTTTGTATTCATTTGATTTAAAGCACGATTTGAAGGTTGGCATTAATTATAAAATCAATATAATTACGTATTTTGCTTGCGCATATCAACATGGCGGGGGTGAAGGAGTTATCATAAGAATTAATGCAACTAAATATTGACTGCTTTTTCAAGATATTAGTTGAAACCGTGCAACTGCGTTGGGCATACTAGTCATAAATGTGAACTTTTCAGTTACTGCTACATGTGCTTTTTGTTTGAGTTGACCTATAAACTGAACATCTCCGTGGGCATTTAATTGTCGAAATTCAGATCACAAAACTCAGATCACAAAATTGCTGACCTAGAGCATCTCCGCAGCGTTTATGGCGTTAGATATTTCCTAGGTTAATACATGTGGCCTTTTAAATTATATCATGTTTTGACGAAATATTCAATAAATTTGCAGCAGCAAAGGCAAGAAAACTTTGTCTTTGAAGTGGGATAATTACTAGTAAAGTTACAGGCTTTTTCAGATAAATTGTTGTTAGTAGGGGTCAGTGTTTTTTTCAAGGTGTTTTGAGGGACCAAAACGGTCTCTCAAATTCCTCCAACGGTCTCTCAAAATATAGTGACCTGAGATGACATCAATGGAGACCGGTCTCTCAAATTCCTCCAAGCGGTCTCTTCAAATTTGCTTGCGGTCAACAAAGCGAAACCTTAAAAAAAACCCTGGTAGGGGTGATGGAAGCAGCAAAAAATTCCGTCGGCTTTCTGGATTTGCAGCATAACTTTGAAATTGCTGTTGGGCTTTCTATTTACATTTCTGAACACCAGATTCATATTTATTCCTACTTCGTATATTTATGTTGCGCATATTCGTATTTCGTTGTCAAAACTGCTATCTGTACTGCATAATCAACATTACAAAGGTCCAGAACTGTCGCCAGAAAGTTTTTAATAGGGGGGCTTTACGTTTGTTCAGGGGGGCTTGACATTCTGAAATTTCACAAAAACTCCACCGATTTATAGTGCTTCATAATTCAATTTAGAGGGGCTTTGGAGCTTTGTTTGGGGGGATAAGCCCCCAAAAGCCCCTCCGTGGCGACGGGACTGCAAAGATTTCTAAGTAAAGAGATGGGATACACACCAACATTTTTGATTGATAACGATAGTGCCAAACTGCCATGTAGAACGTACGCAAATCGCACTACTCAGTAAAAGTTGAGAAATGATAATGAATCCGGATGTGGGTGTGTATCAGAAGACTCTTGACAATAATTGCATATTGCTTAATTAACCAGTGGTTCCATAACTTTTTCCAGCATGACTGAAATCTGAGTTTGGTGAATATCTTGTGACCCAAGCCTCAAACAGCGTATGTTAACATGACAAAAATGTTGATTGTATGGATGATTTTTGGCAGTAGGTTGCTAAGTTCGTTTTCAATGTCAGCATTCT
>JGI24158J21664_10013322_pt1 | contig 10856 bp, 9 predicted proteins | sample Ectturendosymbi3_FD_21664 | JGI IMG/M metagenome (IMG submission 21664)
GTATGTGACCGGCCTTACCGGTATTTAACTGCTAATTTAGCAGAGGCCCGTAAAAGGCCGGTATTTTGAAAAGCATTGTGTGAAGCCGGTATTGTGAAATTAAATAATTTGCCGTAACTTCAAAATGAACTAATGAAAAATTTCTAAGATTATAATGACTCTTGCAGTGAATCGTGTCGGGACAGTTTCTTCAGCGAAGTTTGTTTGCCGCTGTTGACGCAATCCTTGATGCGATTGTCACGTCACACACACACACCGAAATGTAACGAATCAGTCAAAATACGGGCAAATTATTAATTGTGGCTAAATAATACTGATTGTCTCTGTTGTCCCTGTGCCGCTTACGAATTACGACACAGCTTAGATCTGGCGCTGTTGACAAAATGACCGGTGTTTTTACAAAACGCATTGGGCAACCTGCATATGTCAACCAAACTAACCTAAACGGGAAATTAAGAAAAAAACTGGGGGGGCCAAACGGGGTCCAAGCAAAAATCTGGAAGGGCATGGCCCACCCAGGCCCCCCCTTAGAATCGCCACTGGTCATTTACCTATTGACTTGACTTCAGTCGTGGGGCTTGAGGTGTCACTTGTTAGTGAAGAAGATCCGTTTTACTTCTAACCAGGGGACCAGGGCAGGAATACGTTGCAGACATTGTGTTTCCGATCTACGTATAGCCTGAACAGTGTCAAATACTGTAGGGCGCAGCATGCTGTAGGGCAAAGGTCTCCAAACTTTTTTCCGAGGGCCACAATAAAGCTACTACACAACAGTTCGAGGGCCGGACATCTTATGTAATGCAATAGTTTTGGGATACGTTACATTCTACCAAATAAACAAGTTTCTTGTGAATATATTAATTGTTCATTACTAACAAAGTCTGTTTGCGACCGGATGAAAATGCTTCACTGGCCGGATTCGGCGCACGGCTGTAGTTTGAAGACTCTGTTTTAGGGTATATTTTTCAGTAGTTTTTATAGATATAAAAATGTTCTCAGTTATGTCTAGCTTGTGAAAAACGAAGCCCATCATTTGGGACTCGCTTCAAACGTTAAATATTTAATAACATAAAGCACTTTCAAAGTGTGGTTATTCCCTGAAAGATCGCTTAGTTGGCAAAAAAAACAGCCATTTTCCTGGCCTGCAAAACGTAACCACTTTGGTGTGCATTGGCGTAGGGGGGCAAAGGGGCCTGGCCCTCCCCAAATTTTTTGAACGTATGGTCATTTTGTGCTTTGAGAGACGTTTTTCCTAACAAAATATTGTTATTCGCCTAAAATCAAACATTTTGCCCCCTCCCCAATTCTTGGGCTGGCTACGTCACTGTTCGTGTGATACCCATTTTAAAACAAGTGAAGACCTTTCGACGCCCCCGTAGTTGACTGCCTCCCCCTGACCCCAAAAGCATAGTCAGGATCCGCTGCTGGAACGTGGTCTGTTGGGAACTGGTCTGTGATGAACATGGTTTGTTATGAACGGGTGGATTATGAACAGGTCTGTTACGAATGATGGTCTGTTTCGAGTGGTTTGTTATAAATGGTCTGTTATGTGTGGTCTGTTATAAATAGGTATGTTTTGAACGGACACCATTATTTTCAATGCTGATTTAAGCAAGAAACCGTTGGGTCTATAGATAACTTTCCATCAAATCTATATCACTTGTGTTTGAAACGTTTACCTTGAGGTTGACGAGTCGGCGTCTCGTTCATCAAACAAAGCCTCTCCTATTTGTTGCATCCGCTGCAATGCCTCGTTCGCTTGATCCATCGCATCCAGCATTGACAGCAGAGACTTGGTTTGCTCCAGTTCCGCGATTTTGTTTCTTTTATCCTCGGTCTCTCGTGCTTCCAGATCAAACTGCATGGCTGCTAACCACTCTATGACCTCCGTCATCAGCTTGTTCCTAACACATGATCAGAGCTTACTTTGGGATTCACGAAGCGTGAACAGCGTTTACAAAAAGCAGCAGAAATCTGCATGCTCAAACATTGAGTTAGTTGTTCAATGTTGAACACGTGAGATATTTTTCAATCATGCAATTGCTGCGTGACTTGGGAAATAGCGATAAAATCATGGGCGTAGCCAGGGGGGCCATGCNCCCTCAAAATTTTCAGAAAATATAGTCATTTTGTGCTTTGAGAGGCGTTTTTCTAANCAAAATAGAGCTATTCGCCTAAAATCAACCATTTTAGCCCCACCAAAATTTTTGGGATGGCTACGCCACTGGATAAAATGCTATCAGGTTATCACCAAAAGACTGGACAGCGTTTCAATTGTAATAGACCTTCATTAAACTGATGACAGTCCTCTATGGTGTTCATATCACACCTGACAGCAACTTGTATCAAACTAATCAGTGCCAGCATTAAGCTTGTTCAAATTCGATTTGATATAATAGATTTTACTTTTCTTTGTGATGTGCATTAAAAGGATGCTATATCTTTGAAAACATTGATTTAATTGACAGTTGTATGCCAACTTGCTCTGCAATTTTTAGATTTTTACGGTGTTTGGACTTGGAGATATGGGCCTTCGAGACGTAAAAGGAGAAAAACATCCTCTGTAAATAGACATTTTGCTCCCTGGATCCCCAAAAAACATGTTGAGTTTTTTTTGCTGAAATTCTTTTACAGGATTGGTCATGGCCGACTTTTTTTAAGCAGAACGAATTTTTCTAGCGTATTTGATTTTCTCTTCACAGGTCTTTGATTGAAACCACTGCTTTTTTGGCTACGCCAAAATCGTTTTTCTTCAACCTGACGTCAAAAATGAGGTCAAAAATACGCCTTCAAGAGCTGCGCGCCGTTAAAAAACCTTTTCCAGACTGTGGAATAGGTCTCGACATTGTGGAAAAGTCTTACGTTTCGATGCAGCTTCAGTGGTTTGCGAGTTATCGCAAAAATCGTGCCGAAAACTCGATATATCGGCTCCTACAGTCGTTAAAAAATGGCTTGGGCCACTGTTTCATTCACGTTACAGTACGTGTACCTATATCTTTTAAATCTGCCTAAGTGTGTGCGACCAAACGTCTCCGAACCCACCTGTATTTGAAGGTTGCGTTGAAGGCGTTAACCAATCTATTTGCACGTGACTTCGCTTCAGCGTTTAGGTCACTTTCTTCTTCCATAAAAAAAGGAAGGGGTTGTCGATACGCGTAAGCTGCCGACAAGTCCGTATCTTCATAAAGGTCAATTACTGGAGGTGGCAAAATGGGTGAAATGTCAGCCGCTGCAAGCATAATTTCCACCCTTTCCAAAATGCTTTTTAGCATCTCTGACACATTCTGAAAGACAAATAAAAACTATTTGAACAGGAATTGTCGCTTACTTAAAAAAGATGACATGTGCATAATGGCTCATTCCAACATATACTGCCTACCACAGTTTAATTTAGTTAATATCACTGCCAGACATTTTTGCTTCACGTTGGTTCCTGAACAAACAAATAGTGTTGCTGCAATGCGTGGATATTGGATAACCCAGGATAAGCTTATAGTTTTCACTTGCAATTAACACATCTAGCTTAACCCCAGCTTAGCTGGTAAAAAACGCTATTTGCCTTCAGAAAATCAGTTTCAAAACGCATGATTTGAACTGCATGCGAAAGCACTTTTTTGTGGTGTGATGTTACAACAAAGCAAAAGAAATATTGACTCATCCCTCCAAATTCAAAAATACTGTTAGAAGAAAAAGGAGGACTATTTTCTTCAAAAAAAAATTTTGGCCAAGATTTACGTGGCATTGCACACCAAGTCAACATAACAAATTACTACATTTTATATAAAGTCAAATTGCTTAAGTATCTGGCGGCATTATACCAGGCCCGTAGCCAGGTTTTATGGTTTGAGGGAAAAAATAGATGTTTAGGTTTGGCAAGATTTTTGTTTTTATTATATGTTTAAAACAAACTGTATAAAACATTTTCTCGGCACAATAAAATTTGGGGGGAACTGTCCCCGAACGCCCCCCCTCCGTGGCAACATGCCTGCCCTACACATCACCGCCACATAACCTGCGGTGTAACTCACGGTGAGAAGAAGACGTCATGATAATCAAAACACATAAGAATTATTTTATCTTTTTTAATTGTTACAAAAAATGAAAGCAATAGCTCTATGATTGTGGTGTTACAGTAAAGACGTTGGGAAAACAGTACTTCCTTGAAAACAAATGAGGAAGACGAGGAAGACGGTCATCACGTTGACCGCGACTACCACTGCCCAAATGCAAATTTTTCACAACCAAAAATTTTTGATCAGTTTCCATCTAACTTGCCGATGAAACAGGAAGTCTTTCCAAAAGTTAATTTTTTTAATAATTGTCATTTTAATTAGTTTTTACTAGAAGTACGCAACAGAATAGCCTATAAATATAGTGTCTTCATAATATTGAAAGCACTAAAAACGTTTGTTTTTCGGGCAAATTTCGCCCACAAATTGCAAAATAAGATATTGACTGATGATGTTATACACTGTCCCGCAACCATTATTTTTCTGGTGCTATTGTTTCTCTACTGAAATACCATATAGGCAAGATTACGCTTACGAAAGCCACAATTGTGACTTGAACATATTGGGCCATGACTTGTCAACCGATAGAGCTAAAGAGGTGTTCCAACTAGAAATGGCACGGTCCAAGATCATTTGATCCCGGACCGCCCGTAGCTTGCAAAATCCAGCCCATCAGTGGTGTAGAAGCTGGGGTGCATGTGGTGCATGCTCACCCCCAATTGGTCATTCAACGAACAGCAATCAATGTTCTATTTTGCATTTTTCGGCTTCGTCTGTACTTGATACTGAACCGTGTCAGCCTGTCTGAGCAATCGGTCAATAGCTGTTGAGTAGCGACGTTTTTGGTCGTTATTTTGAAACATTTGCAAGCTGGGCCTTCCCTTTGATAACAATGTATAGTACGCCACGATTTGGTATAGACTTTATGTTTACTGTTCCCCCAACTTCTTCATTTGTGACAGTCCAAAACTCTTTTAAATCGCAATCCACATTTTACGGTTGTTATGCCTCCATGGATTATTTCTGGTGGCAATATTACCCTCTGGTCGGAAACTATAGCTGTAGGATGTTATAAAGACAAAGTTTGAAATCCCATCTAATCACAAATTATATTTAATGCCTTCAAACGCGAATCAAAATTGATGCAAAAAAACTGAAAAATTGAAAGATGCTTTCATTGCATTTGCTGTCTGGCGACTTTGTTGAAATAACTAAGAAACTGAGACGTTCCACATTACATATAAATGCCAAAAAGAAAGCGTGACATGGGTAGAACATCAAGATAGCCGAACCTGCCGTAGTTGCAATGAAGTGTTTGGAAAGTTGTTTCTACATCTGTGACGTGGCAGTAGAAATATTTGTAACTGATAAAGAAACATTCTTTATCTAATTGATAAAGAACAGTTTGCATTGGTGTCAAAATCGATGCATTGAGAATAACTATAATAAAGGGCTTTAGGGGAAATTTGGGCAGATGTATGGGTTGTTCTTTTGTGACGTCTGTTTTTTTCGTGTATTGCGTGATAAAGCGGATAGTTTATCGTGAGCCCAGACGCTACCTTTATACAAAAACGCGTCTGCGCTTGTGGTTTAGTAGTTATCGAAAGCGACAAAAGCAATCAGTTCATGTTAGCAGTATTCTCCAAGTCAGTTGTTCTTCGAACGAAAGTGCCGTTCAACGAGAGTTAAGTATTTGCTTTGCATGTTCAATTTGCTTGTCAGTTCAGTTTGATACATGTAACGTTGCACTTGCGCTCGCCGCTCGGACATCCATTACAGAGTTTCCTTTAAACGTTTTGACTTGATTACGAGTGGTAGCGGTACACTGTCTGAGGCCCACCGCAGCAGCATGCTATTAGTCATGAACATGGACGTAGCAAGGACATATACAGCGATGCCCACGCCCCTAAAAAATTAAACCAATATAATTTGTCGTCCTTTCTGGTAGTCATATAAACCACGTAGAGCGGTTGACTGAGCACAATGACGTCACAACACCACTGCTCAGAGAGACCCCGCTCCTTGGTCTTGCATTGGGCCCCGCACCTGCTAGGGCCGGCCCTGTGTACTGTGTACAGGCCCGTAACTAGGGGGAGCAAAGTCCCTCTGCAAAATTTTTGTCCCCTAGAAAAATGTATTGAAAATAGTTTAAAACTATTGCACATAGTTTTAAAAATTTGGGCCCCTCTCAGAAAACACTTCGCCCCACCTGGTGCCCCATTCCCAAGCTGGTTACGAGCCTGACTGTGTACCACCTGATCAGTGCCGTAGCAGCCCAACTCTGGGCCCCCCAAAAAAATATTTAGAGGGGCCCCCTAATGCTGATATATAAAAATAGTTTTTGACGTTATGCTACATCTCAAAGCCGAATGGCCTTCAAAACGAAATATTCTAATTGCAGACACAATTTTGACAAAACCAGGCCCGTAGCCAGGTTTTAAGGTTTGGGGGGCAAAATACATTTTTAAGGGGGAAGGATTTTTGTTTTTATCATATGTTTAAAACAATTTTTTCTGAGCGTAACAAAATTTGGGGGCACAAAAGGATTTGGGGGTAACTACTCCCGAATGCGCACCCCGTGTCTGCGGGTCTGGGCAGAACCGTCGCCAGAAAGTCTTTCATTGGGGCCTTCGCGTTTGTGCAGGGGAGCTAGACATGCTGAAAATTTATATTCAATTCACAACATGAACAGCATTTGCAGAATGCGCAAATTAATTATAAATATTTTCCCTCAAATACCCATAATAGGCTCATAGTTTCCAACCAAAATTTTTGAACGAGCTTAACAAAAGGAATTGGGTCGTAATTCATTGTCATTTATAATTGACGTCGATTATTTAGAGATGTCGTAATGAAATGCAAATTTTAAAAAATTTGCAGGAAATCAGAATCAATCCTATCGTTCAATTTTGAAAACACTTACTGAAGGAACAAACCTGAGGCCGGTCAAAACAGTGCGCTTCGATGAACGTCTTCTTTCATTAGCGCAAATTGATAAACTTTACCATGAGCTTAAGTGAAACATGCTTATAAAGCGTGCGCATTGGGTTTTTTACTGGCCGAAATAGGCATGCATAAACCTTGCTGATGTCTGGACTTGTTAATCTCCTGGTGCATGGCACATGTTTAGATTAATAACATTTGTATCTCAAATCGCCTATAAACGTTAACAAATACAGACTAACGCCTCAAGTAGACTCAACGGTTAACATCCATAATCCATTAACTGCACTACTCTGTTTTGGGACAACTTAGCAATGATTGCTAAATAGACTCTTCTAACTGCACAATTCACTCAATCTGGCTGTCTGAACAGTAGGCTGCGCAAATGTGTAACTTTGGTTGGTCGTAAGCACCAAAGGTATCTTGCTGCTATGCAATACAAAATAAGAGAAGACTGCCTGGGCTAGCCATAGTACATTTTTTTATACCAACCACTACACAAAACACGTTGATCAAGTGGAAGAATGACTTTTGGACGTATACAAATAGGCATGTAGGCAGACGCGTAGCCAGGGGGGCAATGGGGGAAATTGCCCCTCCCCCAATTCCGAAAGTAGCACTAACAATTTGCAGGTTAATAAAGCTTTTGATGTGTAAGCCAAGGAAATGCGTCCGTGCAACTCAACGAAACTGCTTAAAAAACTATTCTACTTCAAATTTTAGTCGAACCTGGTCAAAGCAGTATGGTCAGGTTTTGGTCGTATATGCGCGACCCATTTTTTGACCCTTCTTTAGGTTTTGATCCATACTTTGGGAACCACTGGGCTATATCAACTTACCAAACGTTGTGCTAAGCTGCAGCAACAAGTAGGCCCATATCTTAACTTATTGCAGAGCCATGGTAATAATCCACTTTGGCTTCGTTTTCGCAAATACACAACTGTTTCCACACTGAGTGGGTCAAACACAGTGGCGTAGCAAGGGGAGGAGAGGGGGCTGGGGGCCGCGGGCGGCACTTCGCAGACCAAAAATTAATTTTTGAAAGGAGTTTAAAAGTTTTAGTTTTTCGTTATTATTTTAAATACATTTTTAAATGTTCTACCACAATAAATTTTCTTGGTGCACACAATGTTATTAAGATATCAATCTACAACAAGTCATACGTTAATAGATTCTATTTGAATAAGAGCTGATGATGCCTACATCGTAGGCGAAATATATACTCCGTAAGATCTGAAAGTGTCTGATTCTTTGCTGAGAAAGTATTTCATTCCATAGACAACGTTCATCGCAGTGTTGATGTTACCTCAGAAAATCCAAGAGTTGTTTTACGCAAAATATATAATGTTCCTGTCCTTACATTCAGAAAGACCAAAGGACATTTGTTGTTGGTTTTGTAAAATCAGGTTTAAGGTTTAATGCTACAGTTACCTTCAATTAACATTGTCTTTGACGAATTAATAAACATCATTTTCGCAATCGGAATCATCTGAGTCCTCACTCCATTCCACCTCATCAGAGCTGTCTGTTTCAGAGGGCTCATCTAACTTATCAGTGGTAGCCAGATTTCCAACCTCTTCTCTGAATAGATTATGTGGAACTGCTGGCCCATCAAACCAGTTTGGCTGCAGCAGTCCTTCCATCGCAACACAACCATAATAATCACTGGGCAACCAATCATTTCCAGGTTATTGTGATGAAGCACTTGAATGCATTCTATTTGTCAATTCGTGAATGCTTACTATTTTTCATGATGTACATATCAAAGGAGTTTATGTTGCAAACCAAATGTACTTCTTAATTCACTTGTTGTACTCGGTTCTTGCATACGTCCATAATCGCTTGCACTCGGATTTGTTTGTTGTTTTGCATCCGTATTTCACACGTTTTTAAATTTCAATTAAAATACATCACTGCTTTGACAAATTTTCAGAAAACGATTTTTCTAATCGTTCACAAATTAATTAACATAAGACTTTTCTCAAGAGCAAGCTAAATTGGCTGGATATGTCATGATGAAGCATATTCTCTCTGTAGAGCGAAATATGTTTCCACATAAACGCGTGCAGGCTCTTAGTTTGCAAGTAAAGCTTTTGATGCAACATTATTGAAAGGATTTAGAATTTAAGAATGGTCAATTCATAAACAGCAATTAGTTAGAGATTTCGTGATTAAATGTAAACAACTAAGAAACCTGAATCGAACCATCCGCGCAGTTATAGCAACACTGTTGCAGAAGAAACAAATCTGAGTTCGTAAACTCTGCCTAATATCGCAAACATGGCTTTTTATTGGCCAAATTACGCAAGCTTAACACTTTCTGATATTAACGAGACTCCACTTTAATCTCCTCCTGCATGGCCGATATTTAGATCAATAACCTACGACAAATTTTGTTGCGAACGTGCAAGTACAATTATCAACAAGATTAAAGTCGATGTGGACGTAACATGACATCTATAATTCACAAAATGCGTTACTCTGTCGGGATTAGCTATGAAATCGTTACTAAACAAACTTAACCAACTGTCATACAACAAACTCTATACTGCTATATCTGAACAGCAGGCTGCCCAAAGTTCAAACCTTTGGCATAAGCATTAAAAATATAACTTTGGCGCAAAACAAAATACGAGAAGACTATGGGTGGCAAAGCACAAACAATACTTGCGTCAATTACATTGATACAGTAGCGAATCTAGAATTAAAAAGGTGGGGGACCACTTCGGGGCCAAAGAAAATGTAGGGAGGCCAACAAAAATGTCTATCTTGCATGGTGATTTTGCGTTGTTTTGAAGATTCAGTTGCTGTGATTAACCCTGTCAAACCCAACACAGGCTTGTGAATATCGTTAAATATGAACATATTTCAACCTACGTTGATTTATGACTGTCTTGTCAAAAGCGAAACACGCACTAACTCCAAACCTAAAAAGATTCAGACAAATAGACAATTAGCAATATAATTCTTACACTGATCCTTGCACAGGCTACGTCATAATTTTATATCATCATCACCTGAGTGTAACTTAAACCTTCGATTATCATGTCGACTGTCAAATTCATCTAAATCTGTTTTTCAGCTAGTACCTTTCAGTTGAAAGTAAATCAATGCTACACAATCTTTCACTGGTCATGGAATTTCTGGGAAATGTTTTCACTAATTTCAGTTTTGAAAAACTTCTCTCGCATGAAGCACTGGTGACGGGAAGAGTTACAGTTACCAGTAATAATCAAATGCACTGTTTTTAGTAGCTATAAATGAAAAAATTGTTTGAGGAATATAGGCAGATTCGACTCTTTCCGAAGCAAATTCTTTACCAAAATTATTTAATTTCATGTTACAAATCATTTATCACTAAGTGAATACGATTTGCGAATTCTTTCAAGTGCTCATCTGATAGAAATCTTTGACCTCCGGGGCAAAGAGCTGAAATACGCGAAAGAATTGCTTCTAAATCATTATAAAAAATCCGTACAAGATTCTGTAAGGTTTGCAGGACATGTGGGTAGAGTTAAAACTGTAGTCACGAACCACTTACGCAAAATGTTTCGAAGTTGTATGCATAAAGGCAACAGAACGCAGTACTGCAGCCAGGATAAATCAACTGAAACCAATTCTTAATGCTACTGGGACAAGCAACAATCTGCTGGCAGTAATGTAATCCAGTTCCATCTCACATTGAAATGCAGGGGCGGCTCGTCAAGAGGGGCTGCCGGGCTGCAGCCCTCCCTGAAAAATGTGAACCAAAAAATTCCGCCAAACGGCCAAACTCACCTTAAATTTGGATTTAGTTGCGAAAATTTCACAACACAATTATTTTCGGTACTTCCGACACCATTTCTGCTCAACGTTTCCTAGTAATCCAACAAAACCAATGTTTCGCTGTTTTCCAACGACGCC
>JGI24158J21664_10013323_pt1 | contig 10856 bp, 8 predicted proteins | sample Ectturendosymbi3_FD_21664 | JGI IMG/M metagenome (IMG submission 21664)
ACCAGCGCCTTTTTGCGAAGTAAAAACTCTAGAAAATATTAAATGTTTTTTATCATGTACAATTCTGGGTTTATTAGAAATCACTGGATGGGAGCCGTGGCAGCTTTACTGTTTGTTGGTTTTATATAATTCTATTTTATACTTCATGCTCTTCGCAGAGCTGAGGCACACCTGGTAGTCAAAATGTATACTCTGTTAAGATTTTGGTGTTTGATTCTCAGCTGCGAAGGACTAATGTAAACAACTTTTATTTCATAAAACGTATTTTTCTACTTCATCACATAAAAAATGAAAGTGATAATTTTGCATTCCACAGAATTTCCGAAGTCCAACTAGGCATGCTTTAAACCAGGATAAAATAGGCTAGCAGAGACGGTTGCTTGGCTGGAACTTCTATCCATGAAGCACGAACGTAGCTAAACTGCCACTTACACCGACGGTTAATGAGGGGAGTTTACGCAAATTTACATGAAAGGCCGAAAAATGTGTTAAAACAAACTAGGTCTAGAAACTCCGAGCTGGCTAGTCTAACCTTCAACAACAAGGCTTAGGCTACCCTAACAGCCATTTGGTGTCTGTTGTTATTGTTTCCGACACTTAGAATAACGTATAGTGTGGCGTATAAGTTGAAACAAATGAAACAAGTTCAACTTGAAATCAAAATCAGACTTCACACGCACTGAAGTATGAAGCAAGTAACATCATGTAAACAGGCCCACCAGGCTGAACAACTCACTACTAAACGCATGCTGTCTGCATTTGGGTTAAACTACGACGTTTCTGATGAAGTATGTTTTGAGACCGCTTCGGTCCCTCAACACGCCTTAATAAAACACTGCTCACCTCCATTTCAAGTGCTTCAGAAATATATTTGAATGAATGTGACGTGTTGTTGCGAACAGGATTCAGCATAATCACTTTGTCTTTGCGCAACCATTCCCATAGCCACGTTTTTGCTGATATATTTCATGAAATGTCAGTGAATGACGGAAAAATATTCATCAGCATTTTTGATCCTCTTTGTGCATCTTTCAAAATTATCCAATTTTGAAGACTTTTTGGATTTACCTTGCATGAGGAGATACGCAGCAACGAGCAGATTCAGCTACTAAAGTTCACATTAAAATAACGATTTCCTAAGCCATTTTCTCGAATGAGATTTTCAGCAAAATTTCATGTCCAAAAAGAGCTGAGCAGAATTCTAGACCGAGACAGATATCGAGATTGAAACCAAGACTCATCAAAACAGGTCATGATGCCAGTGTCGAAACATAGTTTCCACACTCCATCACTACTTAGAAGGGTTTGTGCAGTGTCACAGCTCTTATACTTTGCATTTGCAGATTTGCTTGAAGTTGTCAACAATTACTTGATGGAGAGCGTCAGCCCATCAACATGCTTGTACTTAAGAGACGTGAGCAAGTTGTTTTCATTGGAGACTCTTCAGGAGAAAACTGAGAAGTGCATCTTTGAAAATTTTGAAGAAGTGACCTCTCAAGAAAGGTTTTGCGATTTGAATGAATCTGATGTCTCCCTACTGCTGTCATCTGATGAACTCAAGGTTTGTAAGCTCATAAGAGTTGGTTTATCACCGAAATTACTCAAAAGACGAGATGGCCAAGGTGTGTTTTTGATGCTAACGATGGCATGTTGTAGAAATTCGTCGCTTGCAGGAATATGTTATTTGTATTACTATTACTTCCGTGGTGAATTCTGCACCAGCGTGAAAACTTTTTCGTGCACCCACCCATTAACGCCAAACACGAGGACAGGCCACAATTACTGTTTTTCAAGTCTTCGGTATGGTCCGACCGGGAGTTGAACCCAGCCTTCCAGCTTTGGTGGCGCATGCTCAACCAACTGTACTATTCCATCAGTTACGGCAATAGTCTGCCAGAATAGCGCACTATTTCACGTTAACTTAGTTTCGTTTTGATGATATTGTCATCAGAATTTTTAAGTTTCGCGGTGTTGGAGCACGTATGTGCTTTGCGTGTGAGAATAAATACGATTGTCAAGGAGGCAACCGCCAACGGTTTGCAATGTGTCTGAAACGGCTTGATCTGGATTGCGTCACCAGATGAAAAGTCAGTCAATCTTCGGCCTATCAATTCTCGGCACAAGATTGGATGATGATGGTACTAATATTTGCCCTCGCTTTTTTCTCAATGCTTGTGACAACTGTTCGGGGAAGTAGTTTTGGTGCGACTGGCAGAAACCGGCTTCACGAATTTATTTTTAGGCAGCTACTCGTGGGTTATCATTTGGTCGGACGAATCGTAAAGCTTTAGACCAACTAAAACACTAACTACGTAAATAATGAAGCTGTATCTCCAAAATACCTAATGTCTCTTTTGTAAACTTTAAATTTAAACAAGGAAGTAGCCCGTAGGTTGCACTGGCAAGTCGTGACGTTATTTCATGTTGTTAATAGCATCTTTTCTTACGGAAATCTCCTTTGTGGGCTCATTTAACAGCATTCTTGCCTTTTAACACTTGTTATAGTGCTGGAAAATTTTTGTTGGGACAGTAAAACAAAATAAAAGAATGCAAACAACAGGAAAACACTAACAAATTTTTATTGCTGCGAATACTAGGCAAGAGTTTTTCGTAATTTCGGCTGTCATGTTTTTTTGAAACATCTGAGACAAATCAAATATAATAGCAATACCGTGGTTTTCCGTCAGTGTATTCAAGGTAATTTTATGAAACTCTGTCCAAGCAAGAATACTTCAGAAAACCCATATTTTTGGCGTCCTGAATCTACAGGAAAGTAACCATCCATACTTTCATGATTATTTTCACAATGTATGGCCAGAAGAAGATCTTGATTGTGAAAAACCGTGTTTGTCAAATATTTTGGAAACATTAATATTTGTTACCGGAATGTTATCCCCAGATAACGTGAAAGCAACTTTGCGGGGCGTGCCTAAAACTAATCTTCTGCATATCGGCCGGGTCTTCAAGAAGTTTCTGCTATTCAAATGTTTATTTCTCTTATCATTTTCGTAGGTTCAATCAGAAAGCGTGGTTTTCAACGCATTGGTTCGTTGGGTGAACAAGAATCAAACGAAGAGAACGTCTTTCTTTCCTTCGTTGTTCAAACACATCAGACTCCAGAGAGTTTCTGTAGAATTTCTCGCGAACAATCTGAGAAAGGAGGTGAGGAAAATTACTGTCAAACTAAATAGACTATAGAAACAGCAACACAAAAACCACAGATGTGAAAATACTATGAATATTTTGCTGACAATGAAAAGAGTTGTTTTCAAGTCGTCCTTTCAGATTTGTGTCTTGTGTAACGTTGTTTCTGTTTCTTGTGACTCTCGCTGGTGTAAAAAGGTGTGTTACACGCCTTTAACCCGTCAATGAGAGTTTCCCACTTAGCTGGCTTATTGAGTGTGTCTACGGTTGCCTCTTCCTACAGGTCTGATTGCTGTGCGTACTGTCGTTGGTCATGTGATCTCATTCTCGCGCAGTGAGTGAAATACTGACAAGGAGTTCCTATTTTTGTTGTTTAAATTATTTAGTAGTAATGATGTGATTAGCCAGAAGCTCTTTATTTTTGAGTTTCAGTATCTTCCTGCTCTTTGCTTCCTGTAATCTATGACTATTCTTGGACTGCCTATATCATCAAATAAATTTTTGTCTCTATCTGGTCGGTAACACCAGAACCAGGACGTGATCATGTATTGAAAAGAAAAACCGATTTCACTGCTATCACGACATCTTCAGTCCTTTTCAGAGGACTTCAGATCTTCGTGACTGAGTTACGAGTCGCGTCTCAAACCCGTTTTAAAATTTTTTGAAGTCGAGTAACTAAATTCCTCTGGTACCTTTGAGTGAACAGACCGTTCTTTCAATTCCTTTTCAAACCAAACAAAAGCCAAGTTGTTCATACTTTTACCTTACTTATCTAGCAACATATACCCATTTCCCATTATTTTACATTTGTTAGACCTAAGGTGATACGAAAATTGCTTGTATCCAAGTAAAGTCATGCCGAGAGCAAAAGCAGAACAGTACAATAGAACATCTGGAGGTACACTTTTCGCACCTTGCTGTTGGTAACAACGAACATGACGAACGTTTATAAACTGGGTAATCGCGCTGTTGAGCCGCAAGGTTTAGATAAGTTGAGACGTCAATCAGGTGAAAGTCCAATGAAATTAAAAACCTATTGCTAAAACAGCTGTTGAACTAGATTCACTCACGATTGGAAATGGGCAGTAACGAACTATTTGCATAGCGCGCTGCTAACGAGCTACTTTTTCGGTAGAACTTGTACTTATTAGCATGCTGAAAACAGTAGCGAGCTTCAAATCTGTATCCATTAGCGCTACTCGCAACTTTCTTGTCGATTGTGGTTAGCGAAAAAGTTAACCAAGAGCGATGAACAATACACGAGACCCAGTCCATGTGCATCAGGCTTAAAAATAACTGAAGGTGCATAAACTTTCCAAAATTGGTTTTTGGCAGAAGTGCTTCAATTTGACTGGAGGAAATATGATGGGAAACGTCCCAAACCTCAACACTGGCTTTACCATGGTATTTTAGAAAACTTTGAAAAATTACGCAGGTTCATAAATACGTGACACAGTGTGGTGAATTTCGAATTGTAATAATGTGCTACGCTTAAAACATTCCTAAATACTGAATATGATTTCCCAGTCGCAAGGCGACTCTCAACGTTTTGATGCGTTACGATTTCTAGTAAGCGTAAGGCGCAAATATCACGACGTTTAGGTGTCATATCAATTCTCTTTATGATAAAAGTCCGGTTTAGGCCACAACAGGTCCGTAATCCGGTACTGGTCCGTTAGTTATTTGTTATCGCACAGAATGAATAAATTATTGCCCAAAACAAAAAATGTCTTTGTGATTTTCTGCTTGACCGCAAGTAAGACTATACCACGATTCCGCGAAGCACACTGGACTTAAGAAATGCAGGTGTAATTGTCTATTATCAACACAAGATGGGAACATCTCGTTGCAGAGTAACAAGCTCAAGGCTCCAACTGATTCAGCGTTATGGGGAGTTGCGTTCACCTTGAAGGGCGGTCCTTGGAAATAATTCCTACCTTAAACCAATCAGTGGCGCAAAACAAGTTGCTGACCAAAGGGTATATTTAGTTATGGTTCATTTGCCAATGACAAATTTGACATCAAGAGCTTAACAGCAAACTTGTACAAGTTGAAGCGGCATGTGAAGCAGTGTAAGACCAGGATCAGAGCAAAATTCAAAAGTGCAATTTTGTAGACAAAGACGAAATTAGTAAATAGCAACTGGAAAACAGTGAACTTGTAAAGAAGATGACACAGACATGTCATTTCAATCAATGTGTAGTACAGTACTACCACACATTTCAACCAATGAGTTTGTTTTTGATGAAGTGTCAAGCAGCACTTGAAGGTAGTTGCAACTGTTGCGACCGGAAAGCCCGAGCTGCAAGTGCGCAAAGATTCACACTGGCAACAAGCAGCAACAGAGATCATCCACGAGATCACTCCCTAATACCGCTTGTTCGTGCCACGCATATGTACAGTGTGGTTGTCATTTTTCGCGCACATCCCGATCGTGGTGAATCGCACATTCAACGTAACGCTAACCGAGAGGTTTCAACACAACATAAAACTTTGCACCATACAATGGAACGCACATTCTGTGGTGTTGCTGATTGAAAATATTGGTTTTACTAAAACCAATTACATTCCGGTCAGAATAAATTTAGAATTTTTGGTTAAATTTTATTTAAAATATTCGTGTAACTCTGCAGTATTGAAGGTAACATCATGCCTGGATGACCACAAAACGCCAGAATCAACCAAGCGTTTCAAACAAAATGAACAGTCGTACACAATGCATTGGTTGCTAAGATTTGAAATAAAAAAGAAAACAATCTACTGACAGCTAGTTGCAAGCCGGACAGTATTTGAAACAATAACAAACATTGCCAAATTAGAGAAACATTTTTAGTGTGTGTTTAGCTGCTTTAAAAATCTCATATGCACATTCAATTAGACAATATGAAGTAACGGTTGTTTAAAACAATGTTGGTATGAACGTTGATCTGTGAAATTTTGATATGATCCAACTTGTGTTTTGCAGACTCACATAATTAAAATCACATGTCTTCTATGCATTAGGCGAGTTTTTTGTGATTGTGGAGAAACAGATTCGGCAATGTTGTTACAGTGGCGCAAAACATGCTGCAGTATTGTGAGACACTGTTAAGTGTTACTGCTCGAAGCATGTCACGTGTGTTAATTGATTTTGGGCGTGCCACTGGTACAGTATGTGCTTTGCCGCGCCCGTATTCTGTTCATTCGATACATTTGGCCAAGTCGACTTGTGGAGATTGAGGCAAGGTAGACGGTGCTTGTGACCTAGAGAATCTGATGATACTTATCAGCAGGCCCGTAACAAGCCGACTTTGAATCGGGGTTTTGGGCAGGAACTGATGGTTTAAGGATTTGTGTTTGATTTTACATTGTGACATTAGTAGAAGCCGAGTAGCAAACAGTTAAACGTTCTTCTTTGCAGTCTTTGGTGAAGCAGTTCTCGGAATGTCGAGATCTTGTTGAAGATGCTTTTCATTTTCACGTTCAGCCTCACTTGTTTGAAAAACAGCCACGCAGAAGTAAGCATTTCTCCTAATGTGTGACCTTATTATCTTAAAAGTTGGTGTGTTAATCGATAATTGTGAGGGACAGGGCTGGGGAGCCGGAGACCCCGGAGCCGGTCATTTTCGGTGGAACCGGAGCTGTTTTTTAAATTTAGCTGGAGCCGGAGCTGGTGGTTAATTTAGCAGCTCCGCCTGCGGAGCGTTTCTGAGATGCATCATCCAACACTATTTGCTAAGCGCGCTGTAAAACAAGGCTCTCTTGACTGGCTCACCACACCTTACTGTCAGTTACGAATTATGACTAAACAATAGCACTCAGTGTTGTATACAACTGGCTAGTCGCCACGCTTGCCTGCATGCCGATCGCACTTGGGAAATTCCACCGAGGTTGTTTACACAGGTCAGTAGCAGCTGATTAGCTGTAAGTGAGAATAAGGTTAGTTCCAATGCTGCGACATCGCGATTGCGTTACTTGAAGTGACAAATCTTTTCACGTGATTTTATTGACCCTACTTGCGCTTTTCAAGAACACTGAAACTTGTTTCAAAACGATGTACATGTCTTATCTCTCACTTTTACAGAAAATATCTTAATCGTTTTCACAGAAAAGAAAGCTCTCGTTTAAAATAGTCACAATTAAAGTCGTTGCCGAACGCCGATAATAATTGGTTAAAGCCAGGCGCGGATTTTCCATTAGGCTGAAAAGGCTTAAGCCTAGGGCCACCGATTTCGGGAGGCCCCAAAATTTTGGGAAGTAAAGACAATTTACAGCCTTTCTGTAAGGAATTGTATTTGTAGTTTTGTTTTGGTTCAACGCACGTTTTTTTACTATGCCGCTAACAAAAGATCTCTATAGAACAGGCCTGCACAACTCAAAAGCTCGAAGGGCCACATTAGCGACGTAAATTTGCCGCGGGCCGCAAATATCTATTTCATTTCGATGTGGAGATTTCGTTGTAGCATGGAAGAAATTCTGGAGAGGTCGAGCTTTTGCAACATTTTCTGCAATTGAGAAAACTCTCGCGGGCCGCAAGAAAAGCTTTCGTGGTCCGCTGGCCGTATGTTGTGCAGGTCTGCTATAGAAGAATGAGCGCGAAGGATTGAAGTGAATGACGATGACATTTTCTTTTTATGACTTTGAGAATTGTTTATTGTCCCCTTTAATGTATGGAGCAATACGCCTGAATACATTTTTAAGAGTACAGGAGGCCAGTGAGGTATTCAATAGATATATAATTGGAGTGTGGTCAGATAACTTCACCGCTGCCTTTTTCGTCAGTGTCATTGTGACTGTTTTTGTTCCTCATATCGAGGAAACTCAAAATAAAGTAATATGTTTATGCATCAGAAGAACATGTTCAGTGAATGTTAATGTAACAAGCACATGTGGTGCTAATTTGTATGACATCAGTCGTCGTAAACCTTCCAGAAGGCCCCCAATTTGAAATAGCCTAGGGCCCCGAAAATGAAAATTCGCCTCGTGTTAACAACGGTAATATTGATATCGGTGTGTATCCAGGATTTTGAACAAACAAGAAAAATGGAAAAGTGCATTCTCCTGGTCTGCAGTCTTCACACATCGGCTACGCGACACTGTCGCAAAACGCACTAAGCTTTCATGATGATACCGTCTCAAATGGCTTTTCAAGTGAAGTTATTTGAATATTCTGTGACCACCGTAACAAAAATCTCAAGCAATTGAGCATGCCAACCAACTAACCTAACTCTTCCGTTGTTTGCCACTGTTGCGTCAAGCAAGTACGAGTCTATTCCAACTCCTTTTGTCACGCGAACTTTGTTATTCACTGATTTCTGCCGCGCTGCTATTGTGTAGAACGGTGTTTTTCAACCTTTTTGCTGCAGCGTGACCTTCCGCAAATGTTTGTGTTGCTCCTGCAACCCTATGCAATGATCCAATTGTCTATCCTACTATCTGCAATAAACCAGATGGATAGACACGGCATTTTCGGTCTGTTTCGGCGGAACCCCTGGCAGCCACTCACGGAACCCTGAGGTTCCATGGAACCCCGGTTGAAAAGCTCTGGTGTAGAGGGCGAAGATAAGCAACTGTGTTACCGTCAACTAATTGGATCAAAACGTGCAGCGCTTTAGAAGTAGGGACGTGACCGAAGACCAAAAATGTGCACTGACAGTTGCCATGGTTTGCTCATGCTGTGCGACTAATTTGATCGGAATAGGTCGCCGTGGCGAAATCCTAGGGTCTGTTTTAACAAGGATTAAGGTCACAAAGCATTTTTTAATTTGAGTTGGAACTTGTTCTTATCGCAGCAGACTGGAATTACTGCCGAGTGTGGTGTGGACAAGTCAGTCAACACGAGCGCAGCGCATGTTTGCGCATTTTGTGGGACGAAATCCTTCTGCAAAAACGCAAAGTGTGACCCTTATACACTTTTTTTGTGGCACAAACAGTCACAATCGGCGAGCAGAGGATCATCCCGGAGTCGGATTTTTCCAAAAGAATATTTACCCACTCCGACTACTCTAAACCAAACTCCTTACGACTACGCAGGCCTGGGAGTGGTAGCAGTGTTTAAGGCTAGTTTGAAATATGTTAGAATACCACGCTCACTTGCTACAAGGACACTAGGAATACCGAAATTGTTAGTGTATTAACAAAGCACAGCCGGAGCCATGTTATAAAAAACACAGCGCCGGTGCCGGAGCCATTTCATTTTTACAAGAGCTCCGCAGCCCTGGTGAGGGATGACCATGGTGATTTTTATATTGAGACCGTGCTGAATGTGTCTCTAAGACGACTAATAATAAAAAATATTGCGGTTTATCTTCGAATGGCGTCAACTTTTGAAGCCAAAAAGCACTGCGCAACGCCATTCTGTTTGGTAACTGAAAATTTCATTGCTACTTGTACAATCACTATTAAACCAAAATTCCCTTCTGGTTGTCCGTTGAATGCAACTAAGGAGGGGGAAAGTCGGGGATGTAACTCATCTTTCAAGCGGAAATGCCTATCGTCCACTACGTATATTTGACACTCAAACCTTGGGCTTATGACGCGGCTGGCGTGTTGCATGAACTGAGAAAGGCCAAGAGGTCGTTCCATGCTTGGGAAGCGGCGCTAGCAGCTAGGCTGCTTAACCGATTTTTTGTTGTTATGACAATGTTTGCTTTCACCCAAGGTGCGTTGTGTCAGCACTCTGTGCACGCCACCCCGCAGAGAGCTGCTAATGATCCTGCACTAGGAAATCTGACAGCACTGTGACGTCCTCATCAACCTTTGTCAGTTGTCGCTCAGTCACTGGTAAGCAGCTGAAAAGATGCGGACTTCAGTGACACCTGCACCCGGGGCAGTTTTTGGACGTCGCGAAGTTGTAAATAGCCTGCGTGAGTTGTTGCGGAACTGCTTGAAGAGGTACTTTCCATTCTAATTTAGGTTGATATTACCTGCCGTTCACTTGCATCCTATTTTGTAATGCCTTCACACGCGTTCGCTTAAAAAAACTCCATGGAGATCATAGTTTGATTTGATCGTTAAACACCGAATATCTACTTAATTGCACCAAAATGTGAGGCTGATTTTACGCCCGTGAGGAACACTGAAGGTGACTTCTCTGTTTAAACATCAACACATACACACGATCTCTTCCTAACAAGATCCACTTATTTTGACGATTGCCTAAAATCTGACCTATTGGTAATTCGGTGAGAGAAAATTATTATAACCCACAATCCAGCGCATCTTCAGCTTCCTTACAACTGAGCACAATGGAACTTCAAATCTGCAATGTAACTAGTTACCACAGCTATCAAGGAACCCAGCCACAATCATTTGGAAACACTATGGAGTGACTGAAACTTCGCAGTTGCACCTGACCAGCAAACTCGAATGAGCGAAACTACCGTCACGAATGCAACAACTCTGACTGACAACAGCAATCAAAGGTGGCCAATAGCTTTTTCAAACGCATACACCGCTTGAAGCGACTACTGCTTTCGATTCAACTCAGAGGAAATCTCAGTCAAAACTGCAAGCGTTGCTAACAAGTGCAATGAGCACACGATAGTAGTTAAAATTCAATAAAACGATTTTGGCACATTTTCATTGTTTCTAAACCTTTAATTTATTCCACCCGGAATGGTTTGCGTCAGCCCGTTGCACATTGTGAGAACTGGAAACCCTCGAAACGCGCATTCTGAAGAAGCCATTGCGGTTGCTGCCTTGTCGTAATGACTACTTGAAAGCAGGGTTGC
>JGI24158J21664_10013324_pt1 | contig 10856 bp, 8 predicted proteins | sample Ectturendosymbi3_FD_21664 | JGI IMG/M metagenome (IMG submission 21664)
ACTGNNNGATCTGGAAAGACTTCGTTTCGTAATATGTCTTTACACAAAAGATCTTCTGCTCCATCGACCAAGGCATCATTAAACTATTTTTGTTTAATATATAGAAAGGTTAACTATTTCCCTATGACAATCTGGTAAGAGAAAAATGAACAAGGTCATCGATAAAGGTTTTAGAAGCTGCCGCTTTGTTTCAACAATTGTGAAACACCCTGTACTTTTAAAAAAATTTGTGAGGCATTGCACAAAGTAACATTTGGCAGTTTACGTTTGTTTTAAATTCATGCAACACAAGTTTCACTCACTTGAAGTGATGCTTTCACCAGTGATTAAAGATTTTGTGCAGAGTATGGCAGCAAGTCTTGAGTAGCTTTGTTCAACAATATGATGTACAAAATTAGTAACACCTTACTACCAAGTTACATGTGATGTCAGAGTTAAGGTAAAACACAGTGTTGCACTGATGCACACCAACATCATCGCCAACATCCGTTCAACCCAAGCCGTGCGCAGTGAGCGCACTGCTTCAAGCGCAGACGTGTACACACTCCAAGCTCACTGAGCTCACCACACCAGAAGCATGTCGTGTCCGTGCAGCTTTAAGAGTATTCCATTTTCTCCAAAATGCAGAACTCACTGCTGCCCATCACCGGTTGCGGTTTAGCGTCATGCCCAGGATTCGCCTGGGTCCCTGGTGCACGACATCTGCTGCTTTGGCCAACCGGGTCCTACAGCAATATTTTCACGAAGTCGGAACCGAAGCAAAACTGATGTTGACGCTCCTGGATTTGGGAAACGTTTAACCTGTGCTCTACGGCGCTGCTGATCGGCGTTGCGTGCGATTGCTCAGCTCCCCTTAAAAAAACTCTGGAGTCCTGAGCAGCCTAAAGTTACACTATATTGCAGTATACAGTGTACGTTAAAGTGGTTTGCTGCATGCTACTGACAGCCTTGGCCTTAGGTGTAGGAGTATGCAGTTTTTTGAGGCGCAAAGGATATTGCTCGAATTTCCTTAAATTTGCCCGAAAAACTTCCCTACAAATTTTCTGTAGCTCTTGATACATATATTTTCCTGTGCAATGTTGCCATAGTCTTGAAAATAGAAAATTTGGTGCTTGAGATTAGGCTCTTAATAATCCAACTGAAAAAAGTGCACTAGGTTTACGGGTTATGGTGGTACTAACTGCATTAAACTGCGAATTAAGTTGGCTGTATTGCATGCAAAGCGTTGTGGCTGGTTACTTCTGAGCCTTTTCTCTGGGATCGGGGCCGCGTAGGATGGTTTTACGAATAATTGGCCATCTGCAACTGGCCGGTTAGATGTTTAAAAACCTAACCTGGGACCAGGTCGTCACCGAACCGTTCAGCTGCCGCATCAAACATTATAGTCAACCGTGAAGGAAACGCGTTCGCTGTGGTTTTCAATAACGTTCAAATGATTTCTCAGCATTGTGTTCGAGAAGGCGAACTCACATTTGAAGACGCGCCCTTCCCAAGAAGCTTTAGCGCAGGTATGTTTTCAGAAATGTTGTGTTTGCAGAATTTGTTTGCACTTGTGCATCTCTCTCTCGACACCAACGACAAAATGTTTATGACTGGTTGCTCGGTTGAAAGATCGCTTTCCCCGGCTTCAGTCTTGATAACTTATGAACATAGTTATCTTTCCGGTTTCCCTCCCATGATGGCGCGTTTAAGTGCGTGAAATTGTGTGATTTTACTAAAATACCTCGGGCAAGACCGGCGTTAACTTTTCTGCGGTAAAAGAAACATTGTTTGTAGCTGGCTCTAAACTAGTTCTGCCTATGCATACGCCAACGCATTTGAACGGCCAGGAATATTTCGTTGGCAGATTCAGGTTGCCTAAAACAACGAGGAATGGTCGGCACTTGTAAGCAGCGTACGTTTAGCAGCCGGGTGAACAATCGAGCTTGAGCGTGGAATTGATATGTTCACTATGTTGGCTGTTTATGAAGGGCGTTGTTGTGTACGGTCTGGTTCATTTTGACACACGCATCTCGAACCAGCAAGGATGCTGTAACGCGAAAGTTTTATGACCTTTCTACTATTTCTAGCTTCCAAGTATGTGCACTATAATTTGACAGAGACATGATTGCAAGTTTAAACAACAGTCGCGTACCATGCGTCGGAAAGTCGACAGCAAAGAAATTGATTTAAGTTTTTTCATTGTATTTTCTCATGTTTCAAAACTTGTAACGCGTCATGGCCTACATTCCAAACTTCCGAACAGGGTAACGAGGTGCGATGTTGCAGAAAAGCATTTCTTTGTCGACTTTTGACGTACAACGTAAGTGCTTGCTTGTGTTGCACGACTTGCTAGGGCATACTTGGTTTACGTGCAGTCAAAGTCGAAAACACCCTCCACTTCGGTTTGGCTCCTTGGGAACAAGCTTAACCGCTTTTTGCTGAAGCCCAGAAATAGATAAAGCAAAATAACCACTTTCTGGTCATTTTTAATGAAAAACAAAGCACTAACGAGCTGTGCACCTCGAGGAAGCGTGCGCAACCGTATTTTGCACCGTTAGCAGCTACCGCAGTTGAGGTTAAGTCTCTAATTATTCATTCCCACCACGTACCTACAAAATCGTGTTTTTACCTGTGATGCGTATCACTTCGTTAGCTACGGTAAAATACGTTTACTTGCTTCTGTTCTTAGTTGTTGGGCAAATTTGAAATATGTGGTTTAAAGTCTAAAAATAATGCAGGTTTTTGCCGTTTCGTGTTTCGTTGTTAATTTATAACCCACAGCATTTGAATCATAATCTACCCTACCAATGCTCAGCTCAGTATCAGAGCACAAGCAGAGTTTTTTATCCTCTTGCGAAGTACTGCATTTGCTTGCACCATTGATCATGTGCATCACATATGCGACTGGATATGTCTGCTAATAGTTAGCGCTGTTTTTTCGGTCATTTTCCGGTCATAGACCGAAACGTTTTTGAAATGACCGAAAAAAATCAAGTTAATTCGTTCATAATGTCTGAAAATATAGGCTAATGAGCACTGTTACGGCGAGTTTTAATACAACTGTGAGACAAATGACCGAAATGTCTCCGTAAAAAATGACCGAAATGTCTCAGCGAAAAAAAAGGTTTTGCGTATTTTTTCAACTGCAATGATTTTATAATTTGCCGTAGTTTATGCCTTGCTTGTGAGCGAAGCATTTGGCCCGGTTAAATGTCCACATAGCTGTGATCACTGCGTCGTTATGGTTCCGTTCATTTGCTTTTCACTGATAAATTTACTTTGAATCGCTAGCAATCAGAAAAAATGAAATAGCTCTACGTATCAATTTCTCGAAATTTGAAAGGCAGGTAAATATGAAAATACCTTGGTTCTTTAACTTAAATAATCTCCTTCGAACTGCTGCTTACACCCACAGAAAAGCGGCATAAGAGGTCGATCGAGGACAAGGCGGCGTGGTTACATCTCCGACCTTGCTTATCTCGCCTTGGTGTGTAGCTAGCAGAACTACCTGAGATTGCTGAAAACCATGAGGTATTTCGAGACCTCCTCACCCCCATAAGAAAAGCAGGTATTAAAATGAATGAACAGGGAGCAATATGATTGTCCGATTGAAACGAAGTACCGTGTCGTTTTGGTGGCCATTAGTTACTCAATTATAATTTTACTGGTAGTAGCTGTGACACAAACAAACCTCGCGGACCTGTAGGACAACAGGGTTTCAAAATATTTGACGTTTGTCCGTTGATGGAAATGCGATGTACGCCTGTCTGTTGCTGTAACTTTTCTGAGCAGCATGTCGGCTCTCGTGTGCTTGCTACAAAGATATTTTTGTGTTTCCTGATGCTTATGGCTGGATTGGCCAATGCATGTGTTTACTGCTGCAAAAAGCTCATAAAACATTGAGATGACACTGCGCTGTTGTGTGCGGTGCATTGTCGTCAGGAGTTTTCGCAGTTGTGATGAACGCCTGCTTCGCTGTGGATCAGTAATGCGAAACTGATGAGAGCGCCAGGCTGAAGTGGACATGAAAAATGAGCTAAACATTCTGCAAGAACTTAATTTGTTCTGGGTGTTCCACAGGGCATGCTTACTGACAGGTTGTGAAAGTTGCTATGCAACAAATGTGGAGCTGCTTTTCTTACTATGCCTGTTAAAACTGAATGTAGACAGTTGGGCATTTTGCTCCACAATTGCATATATATCCCGTTCGTATAAAACGTTTGTTGAAATCTTTGCCTCTTGTTGTTGATGTTTAAACTGGATCTGTTGCAAGAGTGTTCGCTCACCGCTTGACTGTATCCTAAAGGGCACCTCTTACAAGGTAAAAGTAAAAACGTCTCTAGTTTTATATTTTTGTCGTTGTCAATCGAATTTTCAGTCTCTGTTTTACACTGCGCTGCTTAAAAATAATGTGCACTGAACCGATCCGTAATGATGAATGAGAACCGCGGAAGATCAGGGTGCAACTGGACGAGTTTCGAAGAAGGTCGCATGCACTGTTGATGCGAAGACGGTTTAGAAAAAGCCCGGTGATGCATAACACGTGCAATTCTCTTGGCAGCGATTCGGGTTTCGTGGCTAAAAACGTAATCCACATGTGACTGTTGACTTTTGATTGACTGCACTTGGAGCAACATTCACCCGATGTTGTTTTCAACGCCCGTTAAAAAATGAAGTAGAGAGTTTGCTGAACTTTCCTGCGCGTTGTAAAATTACGAACTTGGGCGGCGATTAGCTCAGTGGTAGAGTGTCCGCCTCTCAAAGAAGGTTGGGTGTTCGATCAACGGCCACTTAGTGGCTCGCCGCAGCGCTCCTTGGGCAAGAGCGTTCACCTCAACCGCCCCGACAAAAAGCATAAATCAGGCTTGGGCCTGCCGCCAATTGTGGTCAAATATATCTTCGCATTGAATGAGATCATTAAAATAAAATTACCAACTTAGAATTTTTATTTCACAACTCCGGTGAATGCGAAAACAGAATTGCAAATGTTCGTGTTAGTCAGTTTCACCTGCACCGGATGAAAACTATTGTAGCGGGAACCAAACTTTTTTGAGCGCGCCCAAGCCTCCAACAGCTTATGAAAAAAAATGATTGCTTGGATTTGTTTTTTTGGCAGTAAAATGCTAACTTCGTTTTCAATTTCAGCAATATACTTTTTTCTCCATTGCATACGCTACAGACAAATATAGATAAGCAGTGGCAACGTTAAAAATATACACTCAGGTTTAGATCGTCTCTTCGCGACCAATTCTTGACATTTCGCCACCCTAGTTTTGGCCGCAACCCATGCTTTGGGAAGTGCAGTTACTATTGTATTATCAACAGAAATCGAAAGTAACTTGATTGGAAAGCCTTCTTTTAACGTCTGCTTAAATAAACTCGCCGAACTGTTCATGCCACTTCACCAGAACTTTATTTTTTAGGTCCGTAAAAATGTCTTCGCTGTACGCTGATTTTTACAAGCGTGCAAATTTAAGTAACTGCGAAGGAGGAAAGACTTTTCCTGTAAAAACTCGCATACGTAAGACCGATGGAAAGCGACATTATGACGTTTTGAAACTGGCGCAGGTTTGACAACTTACTCGCCTTCTCTATTTTTAACGACATTTAAAATGTTCTAAAGTCGCTTCTCCTATGCTGGAAAAGTATCGAGCTGCAGTAAATCAACAGGCGTGGCTGTATCGATGACAAAGGTACACTTAAAATGACACCATTTCCTCCAACGCATCGTAGTTACTGCCGGTTGAAGAGTCGCCATAATGAAAGTGCAAGTGTCGTGGTGTCGTACTTTTGATACCGAGAACAACCATTGTCTGAATCGGTCGAGCAATGAGCATAGCAGTTAGACGCTGACTTGATCGAGAGTGCCGATGACTGACCTGTCGTTTGTCTTAAACTGCGACAAGCTCCAGTTGCTGTTACGTTTACCTTGCAAGGAAGCTGCTTGCAGAGTGCTTTGAAAAGGCACCTTGCGTGGGTCTCGTGTTCTCTCTTGCTCTTTAATGAGGCAGGGAAAGCAGCAGCTTAACCAGCTCCTGAGCATGTAGCGTAGATTCGAGTACATGTGCGGGATCCTCCAGAAGTAAAAGAAAGGGTTGAGGATTGAATTGACCGTGCTTATGACCACCATCACTCTCATGACAAAGTGTAAGCTTCTTTCGTTGTAGAAAAACGAGACAAGGCAGCATACAGCCAAAGGTCCTGTTGTGAGGATGAATCCGGTCAAGACAATTGTCATTGTCTTAATCATACGTATTTCCGATTTCGTCCGACATTTTTGAATTCCGCAGTTGCGTTGAAAGCGGACCTGAAATACAAATTTGCGTCAACCTTACGCAGAACTCCTGGTTTCTACTCGTTGTTTGGGACCAGACCATAAGATTGTGAAATACTTTGATTTTAACAAGCGGAATGGTTATGGAAAGTTGAAGTTTTTTATTTTGGTTGCCAGAAGGGCGAGAAAATTCAAAATTACTGAATGAGTTTGTCACGAACTTACGCAAACATACTCAGCGAAAGTATTTGTATTGTACGTTAGTTAATTTACGTGAGTTTTTGGAACTTTTACGGTTGTTTCTGTTACAGCAAAATAAATTTTACTGCAAGTAAAATAATATTGTATTTAAGAGGCAACAACAAACAGATGCCACTGGATGTTACGTGAGACAGCAGTTGCAGCTTTTTGTCAAACTTGAGGAGAAGTTTATGAATTGGTTACGGTATTTTACAGGCACGTCCAGGGACACATTTCCGCATAGTTGGGCGTCTTAAAAAAGCGTTAATTTGTACAAACATGTTATAAGATTCAAGGCAATGTTGCGCAGGAAGTGAGATGCAGTTTTGTAAGTGAATGACCCATTTGCATACTAAAATAGTTGCTGAAATTCTACTGTGCACGATGAGGTTTGTTTCGGCTGCGCTTAGCAAGGGATTAACAATCTCAAGAGCAAGGTTGAAAATCATCAACACCAACGAGGACGAATGCAGTGGAAGCAACACTTCAGCAAACCGTTCCATCACCACCCACTGAGTTTCGACCCCGCGATGAATCCTCCCCTGAGTGCTGCACAGCACCGTGCAGTGACTGTCGGTGACGTGAAACTGGCCCTGAGTACGTTGAAAAACAAACGAGCCGCTCACATCTGCAAAATCACTTCTGAAATACTAAAAAGTGCGTGTAAATTATTTTTTAGTATATCAGGGCATTGGGTAATTCTTTTGCAGTTTGTGACGTTATTGTTATGAATATTAAAAGTTGGCACAATTCGTTAGTTACTTTATTGTTAGACAAAAATAACTAGCGCCGTTTTTCTGAGGTAACCCTTGAGAAGCAACATCGCCTTGTAGCGTGTATATCACAAGGTGGAGGCAATGAGTCAGCCATTCATGCGTTTCGGTTTATTACCTACGGATTGCGGAAGTGTGTTCCGTCATGTTGGCGGTGACGACCTGTAAATAAACTATTTCTTCTGGCATGACCTGGTGACTGTATCAGTCGTTACCTTTGTGACTTCGTTCAAATGATCGATCATTCTGACAGCTCGAGTGAAAAGCAGTGCTACCATATAATAGGATATTTTTGCGCAAAATTCGATTTCTGAAAAGGATTCAATCAAAATTTTGAAAACATTAAAAAAATATTTATTTATGCAATGTTTGCAACCTTTTGAACCTGGATGCACGCAGTGTACTTTTTGCTTTAAATATTATTTACAAAAATAAAGATTTTACGGTTGTTGCAAAAAGTTCACTTGTAAGGCCCAGTGGTATGTTGAGGAAAAGCGGCGTTTAATTGCTTTTCGCCGCTGACTTTTAAAAATTATACGCTTGTTCATAAAGCAAATATGTAGCGCTGACATTGTCAATACCCGCACCTTACCTTTTGAAAGATTTTTGCATAAAGCGCCAAAGACGCGATAAGCAGTGAAGCGAGACTGNTGCCGCCGATCAGAACCGTTTCGCTTCGAAAAGGTGTCATCATTTGGGAGCAGTGGGATCCGAAGCAGAACTGTCCTGTGGGATTCGCGTTGTACAATCGACAGTCGCACGAACTGACGCAATTCCACCCCAGCGACGGGCCCAACACGAAGACCGCTAATGGTACCAGCATCGCAGCGGTGATGGCTCCAGCCACTCTCTTCCGAGTGACTAATGATTTGTATCTTCTGTGCTTCACAATGTACAAGTAACGATCCAATGCTATAAACGTCACTCCGAGCGTCGAGGTCGATGTGGTTGATGCCAGCGCTCCGTAAATGAAAAGGCTGCTCATGAGTGACAATGTTTCGAACATGACGCGCGAGAATGTTCCAATAAACAACAACACTAGTCCGACGCCGAAATCGGCCACTGCCAACTGCACGATGAACCAATGCAGTGGACGGAAGCGGCTTGACGGGAACTTGATAAGGACCAGAACGACGAGAACATTTCCTGTCAAGATGATCGATGCAGCAACTGCTGTTATCGCTCTTCCCCAGGATTCTTGGTTCAGGCATTTGTCGCGTGGAAATGATGAATTTAAAGAAATATTAAGCTTCACCATTTTCTCCATTGTATTTGCTACCTAAGGTTTCAAGTAGCTTTGAAAGGTCTATATAAGTATGAAAAAACACAATAATAGCACTTAGTAGTTGTGGAGGAGGCGCTTAAGCATGGAAGAACCACCCCTGGTTTCACACTTAACTCAAACAGAGGATTAACGCGAAATTACTGTTAGGTAAAGTCGAGGAAAATCTTTTTGTTGCAACACACTCTTAGATATTGATTCTACTGTATATTGTTAGAGCAAATTGGAGACTGGATTCGCGACAAGATTCTTCCCATTAACTCCTAGCAATAGTTCGAACAAATGCTGCAAATTTCTAACCTGAAATTGTTTTGTTGCTCCTAAACTGTGATGTTTAACCTCATCTTTCTTTTCACACAGTTTACTGAGACGGTTTTCCTATCCTTGTACTTAACCTACTTGCACCGGTATTCCTATACTTGCACCTGTGTTCGGTAGCAATACATGCGACACTATTCGAATTCCGGAAATTTCTGGTTCTTTTATGTAAAACCATTATTAAAAGCGTGACATGTATGAGAAACGTTCTGCGGTTTGGTCTGTTTAAATAAACAGTATGTTTGTGTTGAAAAAGCGTACCTCTGTCCTGATCCACGGCTGCTCGCTTCCTTGAACAATGCACACTGAGAAGCAATGCACACATGACATTATTGCTGCGTCTGACTTACCACGACGACATTCGTCTTGAACACGACGGTGCCACTGCGTTTTGGCAATGGCGATCTTGGGAAAATGCTGCTGTTGTCCGGGTCAAATGCTTTTTTTGACAATCTACGACTTCATCCTGTGGCTGCGTCGTTTTGGTTGCTAGCGCGACGTGCGGGGAAACGGCTTGTTTGTCCTTCGCTTCCTCATTGAAAAAATGTATGAATGCATAGCGGGGATGTCCGATATGTGGCTCGACGATTCCTTCCAAGTGTCCCCAAGATTATTTTCACCAAAAGCAAAAAATTAACTCATATCAATGTAAAATTCGAGCCGAGCGACATTTTTCTATCAGAATGTCTTCACATGCACCAATCGTCACAGATCAGAGCAATTGCGATTTTACCGTAAGAACTAATTCTGTGTATTTTTACCTTTCGTAACTATGCTGCACTGTAGCTTACACAACTTGTACAGCATAATCAAAGATTAAGTTCAATTTAAGTGCATCTGAACTGTTCTGGGCAAAGGGAACTATTGATCAAGCTGCTTCTGATAACGGCAAGCAAAAAACTAAAAGTTGGCGATAGTGGCAGAGATTTTTCAAGAAAGGAGGACAGGTCAATACTTCGTGCAAGTTAATCCGATTTGCTTCGAAACTCTGATCCACGAAGCAACCCGCTAAATATTTGTGACCCTTCACTCAAACAGGTTGGAAGCGCCTGGTATATAGCATCAACCTGTGCATAAAATCCTCCGTGTCTTGGTATTATTAGTGCGCACCCGACAGAACTCGGCGCAGTGATTTTGTGAGAAACTGGAAAAATCGTCAGTTGGTTTTGAGGCCTTCATCGATTCAGGCCAGTGGCGCAGCCAGAAAGAGGCCATGCCCCCCCCCGAAACAAACTTGCTCATATTTTTACTGGTGCTTAATATCAATTTTCAACTGTTAGAAAATATACGGAAAGAACAGTCGAACTCAAGATGACAGCAGTGGCAGACGATGTCATTGATTGGCCCCTCTCGAACAAAATTCTTGGCTGCGCTACTGATTCAGGCTATGGTTACTTGTTTCCTAAGCCTTTCCGCCTGTGGTCACGAACGGTAAGCAAAAGATACACTTCATTACAACTGCTTACCGATCACTTCAACTGTCGATCTGATACCTCGTACACGGTGTTAAGCCGGCATGTTGTTCCTCACCACTCTTGTGTGTACAACTGGGCCTTCCAAGTGTGACTTCTCATTTTTGAACTGTCAGGCATCTTACGCATTGGTCGTGATTACTTCTCATGTCTTGTGTTTCCGGCTGTGTGATACGTCACACCAGTGTTAACATCCTGCCGTCTTGATGACCGGAAGCAATGTCCTCCTTGCGCTTGTTTAAAGGCAAGAATGGATTAGGCGCAAAGCTGCCAACTGATTTGACATTAGACGATTACTCACAAGGCGATATGCTGTTTATAATACCACCAAAACTAAGTAACGCAACCTTTGTCTTTGTTTCGTAATAATCACTGCTTTGCGTAATAATGACTGCTTTTCGTAATAATCACTGCTTTCACGCAACCTTTGTCTTTGTTTCGTAATAATCACTGCTTTGCGTACTTCCACTCGTTTTAACTTTTAATTTACTTGGACTGAAGATGCCGTATGGCGA
>JGI24158J21664_10013327_pt1 | contig 10854 bp, 3 predicted proteins | sample Ectturendosymbi3_FD_21664 | JGI IMG/M metagenome (IMG submission 21664)
AAATTTCAGCAAAAAACGTTGTTTTCTTAGTTTCGAGTGGGAAAAAACAAATTTCACCACTTTTGGCCACCCCTGGAAAAATTTTGGAAAAATCCCCGTGTGCCTCCCTGGAAAAAATCCTTCCGACGCCCATGACTGCACATGTAAAACGAAACCCCAATTTCCGCACACAATTGTGCCGACCCCACATGAACGAAAACAGCTCCACGAATATGAACACAATTCACATGAAAGGGAATAGGGAAATGGTTCCAACTACGAATTCCATCTTGACACAGAGATAAGTAGGCTGCTGATAGCTAACTAGTTTCGTCAAAATATTCTTACTACAATGCAAATTTTTTAAAAATAAACCATCTGCCAACGGATTAGTTACTACTAATGCTGAAAAATCCGTTTTGGGTGGTAGCTTGTGGACATTTTGTGATTGTGGCATAACCGTAACAATGTTATGCAACTACTATTACTAGCATGACGCCCAGTACCAGATAAGGCTTTTAGGGGCCCTGAGGGAGGCACAATATTTCGAGGGCCCTTATCTTTTTAATAAAAAACAATGTCGCATCGTGCCCCCATAATACTTGTGTTCATCACGCGAAACAACACACTCTGCAGCATCAAATGATAAGGCTACATACCCAATGCGAAAATGAAAACGTTTGTCCTATGTTTCCGTGGTAGTTCGCTCTCAGTACTCATCAACGACAAATGATTCAAACGTTGCTGTGACACTGATGACCTTAGTTCATTCTTTATACATTTCAGTTTCGAAAATGACCTTCCATTACTGCAGTTTGAGCACATTAAACAAAGATATATACGCAGAATAATATCAATTTTATAAAAAGTGGTATCACGTTTCTTTCCTGAATTAGGTGATGCATAAATGTTTCGTGCGACTCATCTTGCTGTTTTTCGTCGACGCACAACACAAAATTAGAGAATGGCTGGTGGTTGTGAAACATCAACATTGGCATCGCTTTCAATTACAGCTACACTGATTTGGTAACTAGACATTAACGTTATTTTGGCTTCGCTAGTTTTACCGCACTCTTTTTTATCTTCATCCAATGATAGCTTCTTACGTTTTATGTTAGTGATCAAGCTTGTCTCAAATCCATGTCAGCAAATGGCATCTTTTTCTCATTTTGATCATCTCATTTTTCTTGCTCTACTATGAGTTTCCTTTTAGCCGCTCCACTTTTGTATTGCCGTTGCATTTGGCCTGAACGTATGATATCCCTAATCTCAGGTACGAGGCACAGTGTATTCTCACAACACTTAAATGACAACTTCCACCACGAAGTTAGCCTTTCTGACTGAGGTATCTAGACTACCATCGCAACATGCTTTATACCCTACCAGGGCTCTTGCAAATGCAACTCCAAAAATCCCATATAACCGTACCAAAAAAAATTTGTTTTACAGAAAAAATCCCTAAATCTGTGGTGGTGCCGCATAAAATCGGAGCGCCATGATAAGTGCTGAAAATAGAATCAAACTGATTTGCAAAATAAACTGAAATGATTCATTTTACACATTTTCAAATTTTACAAAATCCCTAAAAAGGGTCAAAAATTCCAATCATGGGACAAAATCCCGAAAACTGAGAGCACTGTACCCTCTTCTTTTCCTTTGTGTCATGCATAAGATGCCATACCATTCTTCTATGATGTCACAAGCGCCTGTAATGTGTTCTTCCTGTTGCACGCCTAGTCAGCATATATAGTGTCGTCATACTCTAAGCACGTTGGCTGCGTCCTGCGTTTGGTGAATCGTGCCGATTGTTGCGTGTGAATCTGGCGACAAAACNTGTAGTNGTTCGTGTTTGATAAGCACCTGTCGGCTGTTTGCGGCCCTGACGTGGACCATTATTTTTTAGCTTGATCGTCACTAACTGCTCAGGAGAAAGGTGTTTTTCAAGATTCAAAAGAATTACAAATGAATTAAAGGGTCACAATATTCCAGGATAGGTTGTTCACTCTAAGTACTCGGTGCATGACAAGTGACAAAATTTGGCAGACAATTTTCAATGAATTCTTGAATTATTTTGTTATGAAGAAGGCCAGGAGAGGACAAAACCTTTTTAATTGTTTACTGTACTCTGTTCAGCCTTACTTACTTCGATGATTGCAGCTTTTTATTTCTTAATGCGTATTTCATCAATGACAATGCACTGGAAGTTTAAACCTCAAATCCTTTTGCGCGACGGTTTCGTTGCTTTCGATTCTTTGCAATCTGAAAAAGCAACAAACACGCGAATCGGGGTCTTGGGAGNTGCAACCATCTGGGTGCGTTTTACTTGGGTTTGTTTTGCCCATGTGTTCGAGATTTTTAANGTCATGGTAAGCGAGTCGTAACGTGGTCCTCACGCCCTCGTGCTCCAACCTACTGTATNTATACTGCCACACATATGTGCAGTGCGCTTGGTCTTTAGGAAACTGTGGACCACAACTACGAAAAAGATGTGAAATTTAATGTAGGCCATATGTTTCGTCAAAAATTTAACCGTGACGATTTTGGTTGGTTCGCCTGTCGAAATTAATAATCGCATTCCCGCCAGCCAAGCACGACTTCCACAATTCCGTGTCGTTGAACGCTTTTGCGTCGAAAGTAGCAACAAGCGCAATGCTCTTGGGGCACTCTAAGGATTTACAAATTATTTGTTGATTGTACCTTTAGGAACGTCAACATCGTCATTTTCGGCTTAGCGCTTTTCGATTTTTCCTCGTAACGGTAAGAGTTGGGACTTCACAAGTGGATCAGCCTAGGGGTCTGCCGGGCCCCAATAGTTTCCTGAGCTCTCGTCGAAACGTGTATAGCTTGTCTTTATCGTAATCAGAATCAGCTGCCATGCTAAGAGTTACAAGTAGATTAATTGTTATACCGGCAGCTGGCTTGATTGCAGAAAAGCTCATGCGCACCTTTACTTTCCCGGGCCCCAATAATTACCGGCCCAGGTACGATCTACCTCTTGTACCACTTTCCCGTAGGCCCTGCTCATTTTTTTTTTCTAAACATCAGATCTATTGTCGTAACGTGTTAGGTTTCGTCGCTTCTCTAAAAGCACGCGCAGTAGCGTACATGCACTGGGAGCACTGGGTTCGCGTCCCACTGCGACGGTAATGAACTCGAAGTCGGAAAGTTCGCAACCCTGTTTGTGGTGAAGAAAATCTATGAAGCGTTTTACGAACGTCCATTTGCAATACATCGTAAGCAACCTGAAAAGGATGAGCGAAGTGCCGAGGTTGCCGCCCGCCCCTGGAAAAATTCCTGCGGACGCCCATGTTTCACATAATTTCAATCCCATACTTTATTGCTCAGCATAGTCAACTGCAATTGCCAGGTGAACGCACGTTCACTTGACCTTGCAGTTTTCCTCACAACGCGTTTCTAGAACCAGGAGTTATAACATCACAAATCTTAACAACTTTTTTGTTCTAGGTGATTTTGCACAAACCGGAATGACCAAGTTGGCCACCATAACAAATATGCCTTTGTGTGAAAATTACTAAAACTCATCTATAATGTCTTATCGTGTGCACTAGTGTTTCCAAATCGGGAAAAATTTTTGAAACTCTAGTTTTTTTGGTTTTAAAATAAATTTGATTTTGTGCGAAAAAACACTAAATATAATTTTGAAAATACTAATGTTCTTCAATGAGTAATTTATTAGTGAATTATTAATTAAGTTTAGCACCTTTTTTTACTGATTTTTATATTATTGACGCACGAAAGTCAAAGCATACTGTCATCAGTCTGTTTTTGAGTTTTGTGACAAATAGTCGTGTGGCTGAAAAAGCCCTCCTTGGTTCCACTGATGTGGGCCTGATGGTAAGTATTGCGTGGTACAGTTTTCAGAAGTTATGGAGCCTCTTTTATAGCACCAAAACTATCTATTTCGTTTTTCACAATTTGTGATCGGATCTCTTCCTTTTTGTATGATTTGTATGATTAAAGATTTGGTCAAATTCGTCGCTAAAGAAAAGTCACTTATTTTCAAGAAAGTTATTTCAAACTGGAAATGAATGAATCGCTTCTGCAAAGATTGTGAGCTTGTAAATGAACTAACACATAACAGCTTGTAAATTAACTAACTGGTAACTACAGTGCCAGTATAGCTTACTGAAGAACTAGCTGATAAAAGACTAAAGTTACTAAAAAGCTAGCCGTTACTATGACGTAACCATGGCATTGTATTTATCAAACACGGAGGCACGTGCATACACGTTGTAGTGAACACACGCTTAGACACTTTTATATGCAAAATAAAGTCACGATCCATCTATGCAGCTCAGTTCAACGAAACTATAAACGGATAAATAACGAACGTCCTCAGTGGTCAGCGAGCACAATCCGCACACTCCCGCCTCATAATAATAGTTGAAAGCTCGAACTTGCTCATTCGACAGGTTACACGTGCCACTGTACAACTTCAGTGTTATCGGAATTGCTAATATGTGAATGCAACAGCAATCCCAGTTTTTTCAAAATAACCGGGTTTGTTGAATGAAAAAAAACTGTGTTTGGGGGAAAACCAGGATTGGAAACACTAGTTGTATGTGCAGTGCTAAAACATGAAACGGCAACATAGCAATCAACAAAATTTGATGATTATAGTCACACAAGCAAATATAAAATCAATCACTATAAAATCGTCTATTTTCATCTGGGCCTGTTTCCGGAATGGGCTTAATGCTGCAGCATCAATACCACCCACCTTAATTCGGCCCTGTCTGTATGGACTGTTTCCTCTTTCATTGCGAGCGAGACACGCCTGATCTATTCCCTTACTGTTACGCGATACATTAATAAGCCAAGATAAATTCAAAATGTGGCATGTATCTGCAAGATCAGCACATTACTGATGCGCTCCTGCTATTTTCACCAGACACCTAAGGCCTGCTTTTTCACGTGAAGGCTGTATATGGCGCGTTTGTGTGCACGGAAAATACGTGATCATTACTTTGCACCTGGACCATGCGTTCCTACTTGCGTTAGTGCGACTTGAACGCCATGCTGCATCGCTAAGCGTATTTCAAATGCAGCAAGTGACGTATGCGTAATATCTACGCTGCGATACATCGTCAAATGAAACAATTCAAAACGCACATCATTCAACTTTTACTTTCTGCTTTAAAACATTTCTTAGCAATCTGAAAATTACATAACGCGGCGAGATAAAAACAAATGGAATCGCATGACGAGATACATATAATCCCGATACAAGTTAACAACGCATACAAACGTCACATCTTAATTTACTGTCTGTTTTCCACTCATTGGCCGATGACCTCAATTTTCGTGCCACATTCCAACGGACAAGCGCGCTTAAACAGTTANTTGAAACAGTGTTGATCNTCCAGCAGACTACAACGTACAACCTCCTTCAAAAATGGAACCCAGTCACGACTCTAAATTCACCAACAATTAGGCCATCAACTCTAAACCATGGTAGAAAATTATGAAACTGTCGAGGGGTACTCAATGAAACAACCTGGTTTACAATTTTTTTTCGGTGCCCCAGCGCTTTGATTTGTATGGGGTGCCGTTCGTAAAAAGTTATATCGGACACATTTAGCACAAATAAACTGCTAAATCAGACAGACTTAGTTAAATCGGAACAGATTTAGCTAGATCGGAATGGTAATGCATTTTTAGCGCTGAAGCGTGTCGAATCTGACGACCAGTTGTTTATTCTGCCAGCAAGCCTAGCATCAGCTACTGACGTTTTAAGACAATGCTCTTTTGTCATAATCTTCGTTTGTGCTCTAATCTTCCAGTCCTGCCTGCAGCAGTAATCCCGATCAACATTTGGACTGAATTTTCAAAAATCGGAATTATTGCAAGTTGCAATGTATTGCAAATACTTTTGCTAGGTAACACTGAAGCATGTTTAGAATGCAGCCTATCTCTATTTTGTGCTTTTACCTATGTGAATTTCTCCCATAGGCCCACACCTCGAATTTTGGAAAAGTCCTCGTGGGGCACAAGCAATATAAATAGGACCAGCAACCGCCAATGGAGGACACTTTAAACCAGTCGCCCTAACCTTGTTTGGCAACAACATCGACAAATCTGAAACTTAGCGTAAAAATTTGCACCAAGACCATCACCGCAACTTTACTGGCATGCATCGTCTACAAGTCTGCACAAACCAATACGATAACAAAAAAGTACTGCAGACTTTAAAACACCTTGCTTTCAAAATGCCAGGGTTTTTAAAACATCACAATAGTTGCCAGGCTTGATGGCAAAGTAAACAACTGGTCGTCAGGGCCCACACGCTTCACCACGATTTATATCCATAGAAACGTTCCGATTCAAGTATATCTGTTCCGATTTAACTAAATCTGTTGCGATTTGATTAAATCTGTCTGATTTAGCAGTCTTTGTGCTAAAAGCGTCCGAAATAATTTTTCACGAACGGTGCCCCTTAAATCTGCATGAAGCTATTTGATATTTGCACGCCACTAAAATCAACTCAACCACGGAACAACCCATGTTAACCATTCAGTTTATCCATTCTTGATGCTTACTTTTTGAGCCTGATTCGAAATGCTGCCATTCGGTGAACTTTCTCGAGAAACATGCTCACCACACTTCTCTAGCATGCACCAACTCAAAGATTCCCAACGAGTTTTTGAATAGAATTCAACAAAGGCTTCTCCGTTACCCAACAAATTTCATACACTTTTCAAATTATACCTGTACAAACGATCCTCATAAGGTCGCAATTTAGAAATGAACTCCCGCTTCTCTTTGCAGCACATATGACCAAAAATGGTTGATTTAGCAAAATGTGTTTTTGCCGAAGGCTAAAACTATTCATTCCCCGAGTAAAAATAAAGATTTCACTACTGGAAAATATATGTTCTCCAATTACGGCGTGTTAATAAAGACAACTTTTGCAGTTGCCTTCGTATTTCCATGCAGCACCTTGTAGCACGAAGCTTCAGATCTTGTGCTTAGTTCAGAGGTAGCAACAAGTCGCAAAGTTTAGTAAACTTTCCTTCGTTTTAGGCCATTAATTTTCCGTAGAGGATCTGTTATTCATCTTCCTTCTGCAAATATGCAAATATGAGCAGATTTTATATCATGAGCAGCGTAATAACTATCCTTGATANAATACACTGCTCAAAAACAACCAATATATTTATAGCAAGACCAGTTCAGGTATATAATTCTGATGTCTGTTCACATTAAAACTGCCCAGATTCCTGCAACTAAATGTATGTGCTTTGATAACGTTTTTGAAGGCAAATCAAGTGAAAACAGGGCGCATTAACTTAAATGAAAACCTTTTCAATACGTGTAACCACAGTCTGGGGGATGTTAATGTCACCATATACATACACACACATATATATACATATATATACAGTCAGACCGTCTATCCGAAGTCCAAAAACCGCAATACCCGTTATTCGGCACAAAACTGGAAGGAACGGATTTCTTTCAATGCATTTCACCCCTTTAATGCGGAAACCTCGCAGTCAGATTGCGACACGGAAGTTTAGGAACGGATATGTCAAACCAATAGAAAAAAACGCTAAACCGGATTACGCCAACTGTTATTTACTTGTTTATTAAATCACAATGGAAGTGTGAATGTCAATTCTCTACGCACTAGGAATGTAACCGTGGCAGAACTTGAAGAACACAGTTAGGTCTCTTGTACAGTTCTTTTTCGCGTTTAATCTCATTCTGAATGCGTACTAGCATGCGTATATCGATCGTATCTGCTAATGTACAAACAAACAAAAGAAAAACTATGAGTGTTTCATTTAAGCATGTACCACATGCAGTCTACATATTTGCTTAAATTGGCATTTCGTCTGAGTCTACAGTCTTTTTTTGTTCCCCATTGAGCGTCTGCTCAGGAGAGTATTAACTGCACTGCACATCGTCATCTTNGTATGCATTGCTGGCNTTTGCTCTGGAAAGAATTTCGCTCTTTATACTTTCGATTCCGATTAACATTATTTGACGAAACAAAGGAGTCCGGATAAACGAGGTCCGACTGTATCAAATTGTTTGAAAATGCGTCTTTGCGGATGTTCTACTCTTTTCTGACGGAAAAACACACAAAACGCTATTTTTAGCAATAAAAAGTGCTTTGCCAAATTTTCAAAAGAAAAGTTGAAACCATTTTCAGGATAAGTACATTAAAGATAATTATGTGAAAATTTTACGTTTTTTCAACGATTTCCTATTTCCATACATTGTCAGCGCAAATATTCTCTTCTTACATCCTGCAAAAAATCTGACAGAACATTATCGCGCGTTCTTGTAGGAAAACCAACACCATTCGTAAAAATCAAGTACGTCTAGAATGCACGTCGATCAATAAACGCAACTCCATCTTGGAAATGAAGCGATGTCCTATCAATTTTGAGGAAAGAGTTCTAACCAGCGGTAAAATGGTTACCTTTCGACGCATATGTTAATAGCTTCAACCGGCTTAAAATACGCCTTATTTTAGTATCTTACTTACTTCGTTTCCTTCGGGTTCATAGATCTAGAACAAAGACAAGTAGGCTTAGTAAAGTTTGGTTTATATTTGCATCAGATAAAATGTGCTACAGAAAGCGGCAAAAATTATAATAGATTAGGTGTAGGCACTAACAGGAGATTAACATCTCTCAGGCAGTGACGCTGACAGGTGTGGCGCAATGGTACAACCAAGGATGCAGTGCTAACAAAAAAGGTGTGGGAATGCACCCAAAAATCTAGCCATTTTAAAACAGCTTCAAACTCATTTCAACGCAGTATTCAATCAAGTACTCGCTTTCATCTCACTACACATGAAAAATGAAAAAGGTGTGGGAACGTTTGCCCCCCGCATTCCCACCCCACTGCACCATGGATGCAACTCTATTAGATCGTTTATGGTTATTACATGGTTAAATGCCGGCACCATAACAGATTTTTTGTTATACTGTATAAACAACTGTTTCTCAAATTGCTCACTTTATGCAAGCTCGAAGACATTGCGAAACCACAACCGCTCGGCAAATTCAGTATTTTATGTTCGACGCAACTGCGGTGTGTTGAAAAGTGAATTCACGCCAACGCCTTTAACGGTAGGAATTCAATGGACGTACAAACAGTAACATGTCGACCGTGATGTCAGAATCTGCGCTTGCCGCGAGATAAGTTAGATAAAACATGGATACAATGGTGCCAGACGGCATGGTGGTTCGATATCAATTACAGGTAAGGTGAAAAATATATCTGTATACACAAAATAAAAAAAACCCTTACAGAAATTTTGCAAGACAATGACTTCAGGACAAAAACAGCAAACCTTCCAATAAAACGGAGCACAGTTTTTCAATTCATGTGACAAAAAAAATTAAAGCCAGCCGAATACAGTTTTTGCAGATATTAGAAAACAGTCTGAATGTTTATTGCTCACAATGTCATGTTTACGGTTGATGAAAAACACCCATTAAAAGTCTTTATTCAGCATCGGGTGCATCTGCTAAAACACAAAGCTCCAGCTAATCAATAACATGGTGATTTTCTGAAATGTGCTTTGCCAGTGTGCTTTTCTCCGAGCGCACCTTCCTGCCCTACAGTAGCTGTTGTCAGGTGCTTAGCCAGAGGGACAATGAACCCGCCCCAATTCCGAAAGCAATACCAACAATTTTGAAGTTAATCAAGCTTTTTATGTGTAAGCCAAAGAAATACGTCAGTGCAAATCAACGAAAGAACCTATGCTACTTCAACGTTTAGTCGAACATGCTCAAAACAGTGTGATTTACATATTGCCCATGATCAACCAACCGTTTTGTATAGAGCAAAGTGCGGGAAAATTCATGCCATTGCCGACTTTATCTGAGGTTTAAGCTCCGTATGGAAGTTGGTGATGAAATACAAAAGCTTGTATCAACGCGCTTGTAATCACTAGCCGAAAGCAAAACACGGAGTAACGCTTTTCGCAGCTGTTTCTGGCGCACCAGCTTGCTGTATCCCACCTAATATTGAGGTAAACTTTATTTCAAGACCATCGAAAAAATTCCTCTGTGATAACTCGGGCGTGTTACAAATACTGTATATCTTACGCTTGTCTGCAGCATCAGTAGTAGCCTTAAATGAACATCGTAGATATTTGTACAATTTTAAAACTAAATGCGTGAATATGGCGGTGATACATTTTTTGTATGCTTTGAAGCTCAAACTTTGCCTAAGAATCTATCCAGTTTCAAAGTCTTTTTATTACGCAATTAGGCAATGGACACTCTTTAACAACAACAGCAATTATTCTAGATCAGTGGTTCTTAACCTGGGTTCGATCGAACCCCTAGGGTTCGACGAAGCGGTTTCAGGGGTTCGGCGAAGGTCATCTGAAACATGACTAAAAGCACGGGACTACTGTATAATTAAATATAAAATGTTGATTGATTTCATTTCAGTAACCCATTTTTACTTTCTGTTATACTGTGCAAAAATGGGGTTCGATAAAAGCTTGGAAAATTACGTCAGGGTTCGCCGTGTTTGTAAAGGTTGTGAACCACTGTTCTAGATGTTTATTTGTGATCACTTAGGCGTCCGGCTGCTTTTGAGGATTTTTGCAAAACAAACGCCTAAACGCACGTGGCTTTGCGCGGGAATATCTCCGCTCCTGTACAGATTACGGACCTGGTTGAAGCGTCAAAAGACGCGGCAAGTCTTGTAGTCTGCACTCGAAAAAAAATTTTTTGCTTGGGGGGTGCGGTTTTTTGTCAGTGACGTCTTAAGTGGAGGACTTGTAGGCCACCTTGGCCCACTTTGCCTGGCCATGGGCGCCAACCGTTAGGTGGTAGTATTTCGCTGAAGTTTTTACTGGAAACTAGGCTACAATCCGAG
>JGI24158J21664_10013330_pt1 | contig 10852 bp, 6 predicted proteins | sample Ectturendosymbi3_FD_21664 | JGI IMG/M metagenome (IMG submission 21664)
CTGTTTTCGTTAATCGAAGTAAGCGATACCCGGGAGCGTTTTCTGCCACAGTTGCGGGTCTAAATCCAACCTGAACTGAAAACTTGATACCAGGAAGTAAAAGTTAGTGCTTACAGGCTATTTCATTCTTAGCATTTTCAATAAATTAGTAGAAAAATTGCTCTTGACTATTCTGCACCACGAATTCTGCAAATTAAGAACCACTGCGTGCAATGTATCTATTACTATCAAATTTACTGGTATCTATTACTATCAAAAAAGTGTTTGCGTAAAGGTAATCGAGAGCTAGACAATATTTTCGAGGGCGGCAACACGGCCCCGAATGAAAATGTGTATATCTGAAAAACAAACCTACTGAAAACGCTAGAAATCACGGAAATTTAACGAAGAGAACTTCTGAACTGCACGAAAAAGTTATACATTCCAAGAAAAGATCGCAATACCATTTGTTCTTTAGAAGAATCTAGGAAATGTTTTCATTTCTGTTGAAGATCTAAGGCAATTGCAGAACCAAAGTCGGCACAACAAAAGATAGATTTTTGAGGAGGCACTACACATAAGATGTGCATACTTTCACGATTTTCAGACAAACGGCCAAATAGGTCACACCTGTGTGGGGCCTCAAAAGCTAAGATGGCCTATGGCCCCGCGCTCCCTAAATCCGTCCCTGCCCATAGGTGATCATATCACACATCCGTACTCGAGAAAGGAGTGCCTTATCACTTATGACAAGCAAATGTTATTCCTGGAAACACAGTTATTCTACAACACTCACTAACAGAACGATACTGCGATCGATTACCATATGCGTGAAAGCCATAGTTAATGACTTACTGAAAGTCAGAAATAAGGTTGATATTAATGATATTTTACACAAGTCTACTTGACGTTTGAGCTCAAGCATGAATTTGAGCTTGACTTTAAAAGGTGTTTCAATTCTGACGCTATTCAAAACTGTGGGCCTACTCCAAAATGATATTCTATGGCAGGGGTTCTACGGCAGGGATGGGCATTTCATTTGTCACGGGGCTCACTTTGAGACGGTCGCGTTTAGCGGAGGGTCATGCTTTCCACTGGAAATGGAAGCAAGTCGATAGTAATAGTAGCAAGTCTCGTTTCAAGTTAGCCTCAGCACTACTGTAACATTTGCTGCGATAAGTTGGAAGAAATATTAGATTTAAAGATTTTTCCTAAATGTTTCCGCGGGCCACTGACAACGATGTGGCGGGCTACGTTTGGCCCACAGACCACTAATTGCCCACCCCGTTTCTGCAGTGTTCTTTATTCGAAGCTGAAAAAACATCAAGTCAAGCTTGTGAACAAGGCGCATTCTGGAATACAGCCCGTGCACTTTCCACCAATCAAAACAAAACCACCTTGCATTGCAAATCCGAAGAACTCTACATGCAACAGCACCTCATGGAGAATTTTTAACCATTTGCAGTATTAAAGCCAGTACATACGTTAAAAATCGCCATCTATCAATGAGGTACATCCCCTTAGTGCACTTAAAGTTGGTGCACTCTTATTAGTAAATTTTTTGCAGATGATTCTTAATTGCATCAACTAGTAGTTTGGCTCTAACAACTTCCCATATTATTTCAATAAATAATAACAAATAAATAGTAAACGAAAGATATCAAAAACTTTGTGACTTGGTACGGTCACTTGTAGTGCTTCCCATATAAAATCAAAGGTTTCTAATATTCAGCTTTGTGCATCCAGTTTTGGGAAGAGAGGACCCATTGTAAACTCTTTTTGTTAATGCAAATTTAAATGTGAAAGTGAAACAACAGACAGACCTAAAAGCAACATTTACCGTGAAAATAGGGTTGCTGCTGTTCTGTAGTGCCTACATACGAGCCGCCACTGACTAAATGATGAAGTACTCTTTTCTCTAGTGCAGATGTGTGATGTGATCACCTATGGTTGTTTCTGTTTTTGGAATATTGAGTAAGGCGACAGGAAGAATTTGGTTCACTTTGTGATCAAATTGTAACTTTTTTGAGTCCATTGAATGACTGTGAAGGGACTGTAATGCGTGTGAGATGGGTAGACTTCAGTGGATCAGCAAACAACGAGCAAAATGCTGGTACTTTCGTCGGGTTAATGTGTGCTTATAACTTGAAAGATACTAGTGCCACACCAGTCATTCACCCCACAGCATGTCACTGCAACATAGCAATACACGGAAGCAGAACCGTCGCCAGAAAGTTTACAATGGGGGGTTTTGCGGTTCTGCGGGGGGACTTGACATTATAAAATTAACCAAAACTCCACTGATTAATAGTGTTTCACGTTTCAATTTTGGGGGCTTGGAACTTTGTTTGGGGTAGCTAAGCCCACCAAAGACCCCCGTGGCGACGGGACTGCACGAAAGTCTAACAATTGGGTCGTAGGAAGAGAAATGTCATACGTCATAACAATCAGCGCCGCCATGGAAAACCTGATGCTTTTCAGTCTATATAAAATCTTTGTTGGGAAGAGTTGCAGCCACGGTTGTGGAGTCGGAGTCGTAAAGAGTAGGAGGATTTTGGGTGGAGTCGGAGTCGGATTCCTAACAACACCTGTAGTCGAAGGCGGATTTTTCTGTCCGACTCCGGCTCCGGGAGTCCAATTGGATCATTTTTACATCACACTGGTAAGATGGGAATTCCTGTTAAAATGCTGCAATTTCTCATGAAACTTTTGTTGAAACAGATAATTTTGCTGTGTACCACGATTTCCATTGAGTGTTAGTGTGCTACAAAATTCTTGTCAGGCAAACTTCATCACTTTATGGAGTCGGAGTCGGAATTTCGGAAAGATCGGAGTCAGGAGTCGGAGTTTAAAGATTTGGAAAGGTCGGAGTGGAACATTTTGCCTCCGACTCCGGAAGCCTGATTGCAGCACACCCATGAATCATAGTCACGAGCCGCCACTGGTGCGCAGCGAAACACATATTTTATATTAAATTTACATATAATACTTCAGCCTGGATGTATTTGCACCACAGTTGCTTGAAGTGCAAACAGCGGGTTTTAAATGTAATGATATTTGCGAATATATCAAAGTTAGAAAAATATTTTTAGTAAAATGTAGAGCGATCTCTTTGAAACAATTAAGCTGTATGGATAATCGCATATGGGTCGATTTTTCTGTTGATTTGTTTTTCTTAAAGGGTTACAGTTTTTTGAAGAACTGAATTGCGAGGACCATTTGCGTTTGTTGCTGCGTTTCATCGTAAAAAAAACAAACGTGGGTAACGCAGAAAGTTTTTCTGCATTCGACTGAAAATGTTACATTTTACAAACAGTGCAACCTCAGTGAAATTTTCAGGAGACTTTTCGCTTTGTTTCTATTTCACATTAACCTAACACCAACAATCCAGTGCAAGTTGGATTAATACATGTTGGACCTGCTTTTACACGTAGTAGTGTACTGATGCGTGGTTTTTCTATAGCAGTGTTTTGAAAAGAAATGCTTTCAGGCTATAAATTTGAAATTTCTGTAGATAGCTATTGGTAAGGGAACTTTCTGATGGGGAAATTTTCGTGTATTGAAAGTGAAGCGGACCAACCAGATGTTTATCATCTGTGGCTATGTTACAACCAAACCAATCATTTGGAATGGTATTTGGATCGCTAAATCGTCGTTATAGTAATAGTGCAACTCGCTACTTACAGTATAAGACATTGTATGCAGTTGAAGCCATGGGCGCAATTAGGTGGGGTCACCGGAGACGCGTCCCCCACTTTCCCAGAGAGTGGGAATATAATACGCCATGTTCCCCACATTTTTCTCATTAGGTTTCTTAATATATTGGTTTCACACCAAGCTGCCCCCCACATTTTACAACAAAATTGGGCCCATGGTTGAAGTTAACACGTTTATATAACCCCTAATTCAATTTTGAAAAAGCTCAGCCCAACTTGATTCTCGTCTTACCTAAGCTGGTGATGGACCTATATCTTCAAATCCACTCTTCTGCTGTACCACCACAGCCTTGTTTTGCATTGGCCTTGTTGCAGTTTTTCAGCAGTTTTCAAGTTTTTCTGAAGATCAATTGTTTTCTTTTAAACTCTAACGAAACCCATTACTTGCAATACGACATTAGCTGAATCGTATGATTTCGCGCAGCTTTTTCAATGGAGTTCCTCTTCTCTCCACAACGCACGGCGGAATAGACTCCCTTCTTAGAGGAATAACGAAAGATCAATCTCTTACCTTTGATTCAACCTTTGCGAACGACATGAGAAATTTTCTTTTTGCACCGACAGGTATCATGTATATGTCACAATACCAGTGTTTCTTGATCAGTGGGGTAACTAGGGGAGGGCTAGGGGCTTCGGGCCCCAGGTAGCATCTTCTGGGGGCGGTAATTTTTAATTAAAAATTATTCATTGAAAGTACTTTAAAAGTTTTAACTCTTTTTTATTAATTATATACAAATTTTTAAAGTTTTTCAAAGTCCTAAACTTTTTCAGTTTAAGTATTTAGAATCCCTAAACTGGTAGCGTAGCAAACAAGGAAATGTGGGTGTGGAATGATCAAATTGACAAAATGTTTGCTTAGAACCCTACCCTTTAAGTCCCGCGCCCGACAAAATGTTAGCGATGGTTTCAAACGCTTTAAATTCTATAACTCGCCAACTACTATAGCTACAGAGCTGTTCAAACCATCCACGGATTCAGCAAGTCTTCTAGTTTCGATCAAAAAAAATATATATTTGATTTGGATGCGGGGTTTTCTCTTGGTGAAGTCACAAACAGGCCCGCAACCAGCTTGGGACACCAGGAGGAGGGAAGAGTTTTTTGAGAGGGGCCCAATTTTTTTGAACTATGTCCAATAGTTTAAATTGTGCCCAACACATTTTTCCAGGAGGGGCGAAAATTTTATGGTTGCGGTCCTGGTCACAAAGAAGTATGTTTATGAATTTTTGACCCACTTTAACTAGCCCTGGGCGCTAATCAAATGAGCCATTTTTATAGTCCAAACTTTGTGTGGAAACTAGACGATCATTCGCGTCTTTAGAGCCATTGATTGACCTTCTAGCATGTCTGGAACTAACTTTATGGCCTAATAACCCCGTCGTGCACAAAAGTCCAAAATTGCATGACTCTCCCACTGGCGGCTAGTGCGGCTCGCGATACCTCGCCGCGAGAATATGATAGAGAGCTATTCAAACTTTTGAAAGATTCGTGAAGTCTTCCTGTTTGCACTTAAGAAAACGTATGAGATTTGGGTTTGAGGTTTTCGGTGGGTGTCGTTAGAATGAGGGAAGGTTTTGCTTTTTTAATGACGTCATCGACTGGAGACAATGAGCCGAAATTGTGGCTCAAACTTTGGTTTTATTCTAGGCTGGAATATGAAGCTGTAGAGACCTAGATCGATTTCCTGGTGTTTCTGGTGCCCAAGTTATAGCCAAAAGACCCCTAATCTTGTAAGGATTCCCTAGGGAATTAGTTGAGATTCCCCTTAGTAATTTATGCTTATTTTGCCATGACTTTCGAACCAGAAATGCTATAAACGGGTCGCCCTCAGAAGTCAAGATCGTGGATTTTGAAGTTATAATCGGCCATAACTCGCGACCAGATTGCGCTAAAGAGTCAGTGAAGATATTGTTGGATTCGGAAGACAGCAACGTTATTTTGAGGTACGTTGCGCGTACTTGTGACACCATTGTGACGTGTTTTGAGGGAAAAGCCCGTTTTTCACGTTGCCAAAAAATTTAGCGTTTTTTTTTCAGAAAGCCGTGAAGCGAAAACTAAACACGTTGGAAACAAAGTTTCTTCATAAAAATTGTCAGTTATGACTGTAACTTTACGAATGTAATTGAAAGAATAGAAGTTTTGGTAGGGATCAATTTACCCTTCAATTGTCCAAAGAATCATTTGAAAATTGCAGAACAGGTTTCCCTTGGTTTCTTACAACATTCTACCAAATTTCAAGTGAAAATATTGAGAAGAAAAGAAGCTATGGAAGAACTTGCACCTAATTTTACGTAATCCCCTAATCTAATAAGGGATTAGTTAATTAGTTTGTTGCTTTCAAGCCATAACTTTCGAACCACTAACGCTAGAAAATCAATCAAGACCTCTGAAGATTTAGATTTTCACCTAGTTTTGTTTGCAACAAAAAATCGATCAACCACCTCTAGTTTTTCTCAAGCCCTGATGACGTCTTCCGAAAATCACGTGACATAGCCCATTTTTTTCGCCAAAAACTTCTCTCCCCAAAACAGTGATGACACACTTTGGTTGGAATTTTTTTTAGTTGTGGTCTTCAGACGTAGTTCAAAGCAAAAAACGTTTCGATAAAGCTCATAGGGAAACGTGAAAGGAATTTTTTGAATTGTTTTGAAAACTGCCAAAAAACACTTGCGGAAAATCAGAAATTTGCATTTTTCTCAACATTTTCAAATGCAAAGGTACCTTTTTTTAAACTGATCGAATCGAATCCTAACTTCCAAACCCCAGGATGTCTTTACTGATTCTCTAGCGCAATCCGTTCGGGAGTTACAGTCGATCATAATTTCAAAAGCCAGGATCCTGGCTTCTGCAGGCGTTAAAGGGTGGTTAGTGGGATATTTTCAATAAATGCCACAAGCTGTAGCGTTGTCATTAGGTGGGCTTATCAACATTAAATTTTGGCGGTTGGAGTGAAGAACATTTTGCAAAGGTAATGTTGCTCAGTTTCAATGGAACTGATATTTTTCTGTATGACGTAATTGTGTCGGAAAATGACCTTCTTGAAGCGAGATAGTGCAGTTGGTGTATTTGCGTGGGTAATTTAGAGGTCAGCTCGTAGGCTTGAACTGCAAGTAGAATGAATCAGTGCCAGCCAATAAGCAATAAGCGGCTTCGCAACAGGCTAGACACCTTTGTTCAATGGCATGGAAAGCGGAACTTTTTCAAAGTGGGGGGAGCAAGAGCACTTCAAAAAACTATAGAAAATTTGTGAGCAGGCTCGGACACAGGGGGGATGCAGGGGATGCATCACCCCACCACATTTCATTGGAAATCATCGCAAAAAATATTTTTTACTGCAAATAACCCGCTAAAGATGCTAAAAATTAACTTATGCTAATATTTAGTCAAAAACACTTCTTCGTTTCATTAGATTAGCTGGCCTTGTTGATGGAACCTGATATAAAATAGTCAGTGATCGCCTGGGCGTCGGCAGGGCGCGGGGTGCAAAACGAACATTTGCACCCCGCTTGAAAATTGGGATTACGAACCAAATATTTCTGGAAAAGCTGAAGTCGGCATCTTAATTCCGATCAGTTGATTTGATTCTTGCAATGACAGTTTTTTTGCCGGTATGAAATTCACACTGCACAAGAGTCAGGTTCACAGTTATAGTGCCATGCAGTGAGGAGATTACAGTTCACTCATGTCCCCTCCTTTGCCTGCAGAGGCGGGTTGAAAAAGTTGCGAGCGGATTGTTCTACTGTTGGTCTTCGTTGCATAACAATAACATGGCAACAAATCTGCAAAAGTTCACTTTATATTACGGTGGCAGGCGTTTTGTTGCGCGAAACTGTTGAACGCACACATCTTCGCAGGTAATGCAGCGAGACAGTGACATGCTGATAGCGGTAAGCCACGAACATTTATACTTTGTGAAACAAAGTTTGTCCATCAGATATTGAATCCGTGCATACATAGAAATAACATCCGCCAGGCGTCAGTTCCATCTTCTCTACCCATGGCGAGTGCTTGTCACGTCTCACAAAAATTCGCAACAACATTTTGCCGGGTGTGGCGGTGGTCAAATCTGAAGCAAAAAGATTACCACAATTATTCATTTCTTCTTCTTCTTCTTCTTCTTCTTTCAAGGCAGTTCTTCTAACCACTGCTTGGGCGCACTAGTTCTCGGAGCAGGTGTTGAGCTGTCATTCGATTGTCTCATCGTCAAGTACCGTCAGGCCGTGCAGTCCATGAGGAGATCGATGGATTGGACATTGGTGAACAACATGGTCGACGGTTTCTTCTACGCTACTCTCACAGGCCGCGAAGGAGGCACACCCCATTTGTACAAGCAGAAGCGGAAATGCCCGAGACGGAAGCGGCTAAGCCGGACCCAGGCTCTTCTTGGCAGGGTCACTCGCTATGAGGCGCCGTGCGTCTGCACTCGATGGACGGGTGAGCGCTGCGTGAAGCAGGTGTCCAGGCTCCATGGCACGGTGTGCTAGAGACAGTGTGGCTCCATTGCGACGAAGCTCAGCAGGCTAGATACCTGCGAAGATTGGAAGGTGGTCCGCTAGTGTTGGACGCAGGCATCGAGTCACAATTCGCAAGGCGTCACTGATGGCGGGGTCAGTGAGGCGGGTATGAGCACTGCGGTACCTGACAGGAGCGCAGTACTCTGCCAAACAGAGCTAGCAAGCCGCCTCAGCAGTGCGACGCGTGATGTCAGCTTCTTACTTCAAGGTGTCGGCGTGTACGTGAGAGACCTGTCTAACGTTACTCTGAGCTATTTGGGCTCGTGGCAGAAGGGCAGGATTTCGTTGTTGAAGTTGACTTTCAGCACACGTTTAACTTCCTTGTTGGTAAGGTGAAAGGTTGCCGACACCGTTTTTGTAGTGTTGAGCTTTATCTTTCAAGTCTGGAGGTATTCACCTATGGTTGCCATGTCCTTGCTCAACGCCCTTTCCACCGTCTGCCAATCTCTATCAGCATGCATGATTGCTAGATTGTCAGCATATGCATACCGGTGCTAAGTGTAAAGCTACGATTGCCAAACATCTCCATGAACATGTGGTCCATGTGTCTATCAGGCAGCAATCGCAGCAGCTTGCAGGTGCGGCCGCGGTGCCATACAGCATCGTAGGCTGCTATGAGATCGACAAACACAGCTCCAGGCTTAGCCGAAAAGCTATCTTCAATGTTCTGTGTCAGCAGGGTGACCTGGTCTACGGTCGACCTCTCATATCGAAAGCCCGCCTGCTCCTGTGAAAGCAATGGGTCGACGATTGGTTCGACACGAGCGTAGATGAGTCTCTCGAGGATTTTAAAGCGGACACACAGCAGAGATATTGGGCGGTAGCTCTTTGGGTCCCCCAGTGGCTTTTCTGGCTTAGGGATCGCAACTATTAGTGCTCTTCTCCAGATCTTTGGAATTTTGAGTTGGCGTATGCAGGAAGTGAGAAAGTCGCAAAAGCAAGATTTAAGAGCCGACCCGGTGTGGGGCATAAACTCCCGGAAGATGGAATCCAATTCCGGAGACTTTCCCGGCTTCAGGCGTCTGAGGGCAGCATCAAGCTCCTCCAGCCTAAAGGGTTTAGAGATAATGTGGCCATCAGTGTTGGAAGCTTCCATAGTCCAGACAGCGGCTTGTTGACAAGCCTGGCCGACTTTTGTCCCCCGGTCCTGTGTGCCCCGTTCTTCACGAGTTGCAAGGCGATGGAATTTGTGGAGACGGGGCACAGGCGAGAGGAGCGTCCAGACCTACCAGGCAGTTTGTTGATGGTTCTCCACGCCTTGCGGCTAGAATGCGAGAAGTCGATGGAATTAACAGCTTCCTCCCATCGCTCCTGCTCTAGCCGAGACAGTAGGGACGAAGCGGCTCTATCAGAGTCAGTTCCCACTGGGGCTCAGATGAAGGAACGATAGAAGGTCTCGCACTCTTTTTCCCAGCATGGCAGATAGTTCTTGCGACGGTCACGTGGGATACATTGTTTGGCCGCGGATAATACGCTCTCGCGAAAATCCTGGTATGCCCTCTCAATATTTAATGTGTCCTCCGGAGGTGGCAATCTCTCAACGGATTCACCTGTGAGAAGGAAAAAGCGCTTCCAATCAGCCTTGCGAAAGTTCCAATGCTTCACCGAATCGCTATGGGCAGGAACCTTGTGTCTTGGTGGCGTTATGAATGAGGGTCGATGTTGCGTCTGCGGGAAGTTTCCTAGAACACGTCTGTCCGGCAGTCGGCTGTCCTGGCCGAAACTCGCGAAGGCTAGATCCAGGTTGGTGCCAACGTTCCATCGATGAGAGGAGAAACTGGCTGTTTCCTTTGGGTCATGCAACAGTCCAAGGTTCATGGGTATTCTCCAGAAGTCCAGGCCCTCACCGTCAGGAGATGTTTTGTTGTAACCCATGTTGACATGTTGGCAGTTGAAGTCAGCAACATACAGAATGGACTGTGGGAACGTTGGGATGGCCATCGGTGTGAATCGCGAGGGTGGAGGTTTGTAGCAGAGATGAACATTGGACTGGACTTGGATCGGACTGGATACGGACTATGACGAATTTTTTGATTTTGGATTGGATCCGGACTGTAAAACGTTTCATAAAGTTATGATCAGGTTCGGATTTGGACTGAGTTAATGGAAAAGAACTGCGTAATTTTTGCGTCAAATCATTAATAAGCTGTATTTTATTAATTTTTTGGACTGTGATTTTGAATTTCTTATGCTTTTTGGACTATGGTTGGACTTGGACTGAGTTTTTAAAATTCAAGACTGGATCTGGATTGCAAAATTAGACAGTCCGCTCATCTCTGGTTTGTAGACGCTAATGATCTTATATCCGGCGACATCTACGCACAACCACTCAGTCTCTGATTGTTCTGGAGACTGATCGACCAGTGACCATTCCAACCGCTCGTGGACAAACGTGACAAGGTCGTGATACCTGCTCAGGACTGACCCAGCTAGCGAGAAATTGGGAATCAGTAGCTTGTCTGCATTTGTTCATTCAGTCACTGACCGTCGAGCTGCACGGACGTGTTTTTAGACAGCTGCTGTTCAGGAACTTGGGAAACGGTATCTTTGAGATTTTGTTAAATTTTGTTGGATTTGCCTCTGATACTCACGGAGTTGTATTTTGAGTCTTGTGCATACGAATATTAACTGTCAGTGATTCAAATA
>JGI24158J21664_10013332_pt1 | contig 10851 bp, 3 predicted proteins | sample Ectturendosymbi3_FD_21664 | JGI IMG/M metagenome (IMG submission 21664)
TTATACAGTCAGGTGCCCCAGCGGAAGGTTAGGGGAGGGCCGTAACTTCTAGTTTGATCGTAAAATAAATAAACAAAAACCATAATGGTACACAGAAAAGAGATTAATCAATTTTTTTGTGCAAACGCTCTTCATCCAGCGCAAGCAATTTAGTGAGATAAATGTAACCTCACACAACTACGATGATGCTGTCTTTACACATTGCGTGACTTGTTATGTATGCAGGCTTGTTGAAATACAGTCATAGGCGTAGCCAGGTGGGGCCCGAGGGGCCATGCCCCCAACTGTTCAACATATATATCGTTTTTTTGCTTTGAGAGGCGGTATACCAAACAAAATAGTGTTATTCGCCTAAAATCAAACGTTTGGCCCCCCAATATTTTGCCCAGCCAAAGTTTGGGCTGGCCACGCCACTGAAAACAGTATACTTAAGGATTAGTTCTGACTTCTGAGTGAGCAAGTGCAAAGCTGTATTTGCTCTGGCGAGTTTTCATAACTCATCTGCGCAATTTAAGCCTGCGTGGTGTTCTTAAGTTAGTAAGTTGTCAAATAGTCGTTGTCAACTTACAAGTCTACTTCTCATTGCTTGAAAGAGTTTTGCGAAAGTGTCTAACCTTCGTGTTTTTTCACCGCTGCTGATGTTCTGGTCGTTGATTATTCTGAAATTAAGACTTTTTTTAGAAAGTGCTCGAAAAACTGTATATTAAGTAGTTTATGAAAAAGCATTTCTGATAACTGAAGTGTAGAAAACATTTCTGACTAAATTTTGAGAAGAGAGGTTCAACCCGCACAAACTTATGTGAGCACCGCAAACGCAGTTGTCGGTAGTTCAAGTTCAATTCAGAGTCAGTAGTCTGCAGTTCACAACAATAATGATATTGGATGACACCCCAATTCAGCACAAGTTGTAATGCAGTGTTTCTCAAACTTTTTTATTCCAAAGCGATTTTTTCAGATTTGCAATATCCGACAAACTTGCAAAAATTGCTCATTTTACGTGAGTAATGTGCGCATGGCCGTGCGGTTTGCATGGACTCGCACATCAGGTTATAATTATCGGGATTTTCTTTATTACTTTTCGCTTTCGTCAAATGAGCAGAGTCCGTCTGGAGTCTAAAACTGTCATGTTAGGCCGCAGGTGTTAGGTAGCTTGTTTTAGGTGGTGTTTTCTTAGTTTTGTTGAAAAATCATGAGCGACTTCATCCTTGCAAAATTTTTTCAACTTTATATGACCTAACTGTACGCTCTTATATTTCCTGTTTTCCCATCCTAAACCTGATTTACGAAATCATTACATTTCAAAAGTTTTTCTTAGTGTATTTACAAGAGTAAGGTTGTGAAAGAAACAACTAGGCAATACCTGAAAAAAGTGAAGGCGCTGGTCGTTTCTTACACGCATGTTACTATATATACAAATGAACAATCACTGCAAAGTTTGCAATGCAGGCACCCCATTTGTAGTGAAAATGAGCACACGCTTTACTAGAAAGATTACAATATTTTGCGTGGACAGCTATTTTGTTAACAAAACCTTATGAGAAACAATCGCATTTTGGCTCAAGCTTTGCTAAATATAAACTAAACATGAAATTGCGGAAAGCATTGTTTGCTAATAACTGTTTTGTACACACAGCGAATAGTTTACCAGCTCCCTTGATGAAAGCAAAGCTATAGTCTAAAAGGACGTTCGTTGTGGGTCAGAAACAACAAAACTTGGAGTTTGTGCATCATCCAATTCAGGATTGACGTTGAGATGAAATTGAAGATCGTCTGACGACGCAGAAGAACTTGGATTTTGTGATCATGACTCTGCAGAAGAGCTTGGATTTGACACCAATTCCGTAGCAAAAGAACTTGGCTTTGGTGACCATGACTTGGCAGAAGAACTTAGCTTTGGTGACAACGACTCCGCAGAAAGACTTGGCTTTGGTGACCATTAACGTGCCAGAAGAACTTAGATTTGGTGACAATGACGTGGCAGAGGAACTTGGCGTTGGTGACAACGACTCTGCAGAAGGACTTGGCTTTGTTGACCATGACTTTGCAGAAGAACTTAGATTTGGTGACAATGACTCGGCAGAGGAACTTGAATTTGGTGACAACGACTCTGCAGGACTTGGCTTTGCTGATCGTGACTTTGCAGAAGAACTTAGATTTGGTGACCATGACGCGGCAGAGGAACTTGGCTTCGGTGACCATGATGGGGCAGAAAAACTTGGATTTGGTGACCATGACTTTGCAGAAGAACTTAGATTTGGTGACCATGACGTGACAGAGAAACTTGGCTTCGGTAACCATGACGTGGCAGAATATCTTGGAGTTGGTGACCACGGTGCAGCAGGACGTTCTGGGTTTTCGTTGTTAGATTGCTGCCTGTAAAATATTTTAGCCTAGTGAGAAACCTGCAAAATTAACCTCTGGAAGAGACTTTCAACTTAAATTAGGAATTATCTTTTACTTGAGTCGGTGTGCATTTCACAATGGTGTACAAAAATCGCTGTTTTTGCGACACAACGCGAAAACAAATGTCTACCATGAGTTTCGCAATTGATGTAGTTATCTTCATATACTACAATACTGTGATTTCGAATCACAAGCAGAATTGTATTTTGTAAACAACGTCAAGGGATACTAGGAATGGATAGTTTGAGAAGTTTGTTAAAAACAGTTGAAAAGATATATGCCTGTTTCCATGTCACTATGCATAGACTCTAAAGAAATCGTTTATTTAAATGTACTATTGCGGATACTTCTGGATCAAATGTTTTGCAATTTCTTGTTGCTTTTCAAATATCAAAGTTAAATCATTTATGATTTTTGTTTTAACGATAGTGAAGTTTAAATGATTAAAAAATAAAAAATGATGGCAACTGTAAACTGCGTAGCGTGCACATTGCAAGATGCAAATGAATATTCATGATAAAAAAAGTTCACTGTCTCAAGAACAAACTTACATTAGACCAAATGCAATTGTCGACAATGATAAACGAAGCACCATTTCAGTAAGATGTGGATAGGTTGGAGAATTTCCAAATACTTGTAAACCGTCTTCCTGAGATTTGAGGTTCAAAGAAGGAGTTGTATTCAACATTCCTTTGGACACTGATCTTGCGTAATCTGAAAAAGATGTTTTGAAGGTAAAGCTCGACAATTTTCAGTCTTACGTGATCAAGCTGGTTTTGCAAAGGCTACTGCTTTTTTATAGTTGCATCGTCAACCGACATAAAGACAATTAAACGCTTAGTTTTTGGCTTGATGCTCGGGACATTGTTTTTAAAAGACATGCTAAGCGAGACGATACTCGAAGGTGACAAACCGTTGCATGTGATGAAAACAGAAGAATGTGTGTAGAACTTTTACACAATGAAATGAAACTTATTTTACAAGCATGAGAGAATATTACAGGCATGAAAACGCATACTGTCTCGCAATCTGATTGTTGTGGGGAAAATGCAAAGGAAATTCAAGCTCGTGACCAGTGGTGGGTTTAGGGTTGCGGGGGACCGAGGCAAGATCAAAAAGGGGAGCCCTCTGAAGACATCATCGTACTCAGCCAACCGTGATAATCACTTTTGATTTGCCTATGATACGGCCACCCAAGGGTATATTCCTGAGACTACGGCATAACTGAAATAGCAGAAGGAGAAAATGCAAAAGGGTGTTCATGATACACAACCTCAAAAACACTGAAAATTGGGAAGACAAGGCTGGCAACACATAAAAGTTAGGCAAAAGCAAAGTGGCATCTCCCCTACTTCTTTAGGTTCCCGCCCCATTTCTCTGCATTCACCATCAATAAACTACAAAGTTTACCCCTTTGAAAGTTTCACACCTTCCCCCTTTGAAAAAATGCTTGGTAATTGGTTTCCTGAATTTGTTCACATTCATGTCACTGTGGGAATCCACGAAACTATAAAAAACAACCAAGAAGATTTAAAACACTGAATTTGTTTCAAATTTCATCCTTTCAACTGCAAGAACATAACATACAAAAGCATCCAATTAGAGACTTGTTTTGGAAAGCTCTGAGGCTGGATGAGTCAAAGCTGCCCTCATCTTGCATTGACACTAGTTGTTTGAAAAGTGTGCAAAAGTAGGAAATAATTCATCATGTACCTTATCGAAAACATTTCTACTGCAGCGAGTAGCCTACACAATTGTATAAATCTGTGCTAAAAAAACGGTTCAAGTTACATTGGCTAAGAGCTGGCAAAAGAGCGTAAACATCACCTACCAAGTCTGCCTTAAACCAACCGTTTACTAGTCAAGCTTCAAATAACCTGTGACTTCAAACATAGGCTAAATCAAACCACCTAAAATATCTGTAGAAAAAATGAGTATTCATCATACTCAAAAATTGCCATTTCTGCGACTTGATAAGAAGCATGAATGTAGCGTTGCTTATTAACAGTCTTTGCAGCGCAACACCAACAATACAAAATTACTTTGTGAACTAAGAAGAAAATGTCCTATAAATTAAAAGATGTAGTGTGGTCCTGCTATAACAATTGCATGTTGTCTTATTTTCTGATCGAAATGTTCACTAAGGTACAGTTTTCATAAATTATCAATATAGCAAATACTTCAATCTCTAAAAATCATCGTTTGGTATAAAATATTACCATTTGGTATAAAAAGTTACCATTTGGTACAAGTAGGCTAGGCCAATTTCTCTCATTTGATAGGGTCTTTTCAGAACTTTGTGGAAGAAATTTTAACCGATATTCTGCAATTTTTTAGGTGTAGAAGTTGGTTTGAAGCTTTTCTTTATTTGCTCATTGAAGAGGGTGGTGGGGTCGCTTTGAAAGGACGGTACTTACACATTACAGTTGCTGTTGGGGGCCCCTTTGACAGCATAGTAGCCTACGTGCACATTGCAATTGCTATTTGGGCCCCCTTTAAAGGACATTACTTACACATTACAGTTGCTGTTGGTGGCCACTCTGAAAGCAAGGTACTTACACATTAAAGCTGCTGCTGGGGGTCTCCTTGAAAGCAATGTACTTGCACATTACAATTGCTATTGGTGGCACCTGTGAAAGCAAGGTAAACATTACAATTGTTGTTGGAGGCCCCTTTGAAAGTAAGGTACTTACACATTACATTTGCTGTTGGGGCCTCTTTGAAAGCATGAAATTTTACATTACAATTGCAGTTGGGGCCCCTTTAGAAGCAAGGTGCTTACACATCACAGTTGCTGTTGGGGGCCCCTTTGAAAGCAGATTACCTCCAAATTGCAGTTGCTGCTGGGCCCCTTTGAAAGCAATGTATCTGGACATTACAATTTCTGTAGGGGCTCCTTTGAAAGCAGAGCACTTACACATTGCAGTTTCTTTTAGGGGACCCTTCAGTGAAGTTTAAAAGCAGAGTACCTACCCATTTCAGTGGCTGTTGGGGCCCCTTTGAAAGCAAATTACCTTCAAATTGCAGTTGCTGTTGGGGCCCCTTTCAAAGCAAAACACCTGCACATTATAGTTTCTGTAGGGGGCCCCTCTGAAAGTAGAGTACTTACTTATGATCTGCTTTGTAGTACATTATATGAGTGAATAATTCGTTTTTCATCAAACATCAGGAAAATTTACGCGAGTATCACCTCAAGGGGAGCCCCAAAGTGGGGGGCCCGAGGCAAGTGTTTCGCTCGCCTCCCCTTGAACACGCCACTCCCCGTGACAAACAGTCTTAAAAATCATTAAAAAATTGTAGCCATTTGACGATAAGTAGGTTATATTAGGACACTACCTTGCCTCTTTCTCAATTCATACAATATCCTTTCAAATTTCAACAGTTACCAAAGTTTATGGTAATGACGTTTTGTAAACAGCATACGCAACATACCACAAATAGAAAGGCAATTTTTCGCAATTATTTCTTTCATTAAAGTCATCTTGCTCAGTGGTGCCACTCCTAGTGTTTACCCACTAAATCTGGTGATTTTTCATTTCATCTAGTGCTGCAGTGTTTCTTTATGACTAACTAATGTTTTTTTTATGAGCGAGGTGAATGTAATTGATTGCACAGCTTTGTGTAATTGTTACTGTGATTGAGACCTTTTGATTTAGTGCCACTGTAAGTTGCTAAAAATTCTACCAAATTAAATCTTAAATACACAAGACAATATGATATGTTTTGAGCTGCGACTGCTGCGAAGTCACTTGGTCATTTATTAACAGTTTCAGTGACATGTACAAACAAACACAAGCGTTGCTGCTAACTCCCGGTTTCTTTGTCTTTGGTTTACAATGAGTTGCACAATGTCTATGGTTGGCATTGCAATGGATTTTTTGGGCATTTTAACTATGTCTAAGTTTGCTTTTGTTTTTTTGTGAATCTAATGTTTTTTACCATGAAATCTCGTACGTTTCCGTAACAAGAGAGTGGCAACACTGATGTTACTCCATCAGGTTTTTTGCAGTATGTTTCATGTACGTAATTTATGAATAAAAATTTAATCTTTATTTAGGAATACGTTAAACACTAGAAAAAACATCTTTTTCAACGGAATTCCCATCGCGGTGCGTTGTCGATTATTTTACTTCACGACGTACAAGTAAAATCATGTGTAATTATCTTACACTGTTCGGTCGCTGCTTGAGACAGGATAAATTCTTTATCATATTCATCATCGTTTGAATATCTTTTAGTAATTTCTTCCGTAAACTTGAACAAAGCATGTTCTTGGTGGTCGGTGTACCTGCTAACAAATTGAATCTAATCAAAAAATTTTTTTATTCATTGTAACAAAGTATGATAAACAAAATCTTTTAGACTTGAACTTTACACGTTTGTTTTACGATCAGGCTGCGAAGAGTCCAACATAACGAATCCTGCTGTACTTCGAAAACTTCACCGTAAACTATCTACGACAAAGTTCAAAATACATTTTTAACGGAACAAAACCACATGAAAATCCCAGTAGATTGCACCATTATAGAAGGTTAGAAAGATGGTCTGGAATTTTGCAAGGAATTGCTAAAATATTCTATTAAAACATGCTTAAAAGCTGTCGTACCATGAATATTGTGCAAGGATAGCTTGGTGTTAGCTTTGGCTTAAATTTAAGCTGATTGCCTAAACTGTGCAAAGTTTTACCTACTGAATACAATTTAAGTTACTTACACTGGAAACAGCGAGTATGCCCTCCAATCTCCATTAGGATATTCTTCCATAGCTTGACAGTCAAGCGGAGGGAAGAGCATGTTTCCTCTAGCTGTTGTTTTCTGTGAATCTGCTCAAGGCATGTATCAGCAAATTAATTTCTGTAAGTTTAAAACTATATGAAAAGAAAACGTTTTCACAAACAATTTTTTAATAAAATTCTAACACCTGCAGAAAGACACTGCACCTCGTTTTGTTAATTATATCAGGGCAAGTTTTTGCAAGTTTTTTTGCAGCTTCCAACAACTTTTAAACAATTACAATTTATGTAGTATTATGTTTAAGCTGGTTCCAGAAATTTTATATCTCAACTTTTTTCTTTTTACATGGAACTTTTTACTGCAACTTTTATCAAATACTGCGCAAAATGTGAAAATGTGACTTAGAAAACAAGCTATAAAACTATTTCAGTGTAATTCTGTTCTCTTTGAAGACTGATTCGAACTGAATAGTGACCTAAAAGTAATTGTAGAAATGACCCGGCCAAATATTAGTCCAGAACAGTAAGTTAAATTGTTAAATTGCCAAGCAACTTCATGCAGTGTGGAGCGTCGAAGTTTAGCATGCTACGCATCAGTGCCGGATTTCAGGGGCACCCAGGGACCCCCATTAAAAAGCCCCCCACCATTTTCATGTGTTTAGCCATATGTACGACATGTGCGTGCCACTTAGTCATTTTTATTAGGGAAGGGAGTTTGTTTATAGACACTATTAAACTATCGGTCGTTCAAAGGGCAGTATTTCACTGATGCATTATTTGATGTTGTGACGAAACAACTATTACACTTATTGTTTTCCTGAAAGTCGGTCAGGTATCTGAATCTAGTGAATGCAAGGCCAAGCCACGCATTAGCTTACGTCTGTGACTAACAACCTAAATCACCGGAAAATGATCCGAAAAAGACATAAAAACAACAACCTACTGAAAACCAAAAGAATGCTAAAACCAAAATATAAGTTAGTGGGAGACCGGTTTTTACATTAAGCTTGCCAGGGGGGCAATTCGCCTCTCTGCCCCCGCCAGTTACGCCACTGGGTATGATATATTGTATTTACATACAGTACGCTATCCCTACTCAACTGCAACAAAATACGAGCTGGTGGCGTAGCTTAGTTTATGGAAGGGTCTGCAAGTTGTCTAATTAATCAATGTTTTGTCTAAGTTGATTCTCGGCTGAAAAAGCGGGAATGCTTTCACATTAATCGTTGCGTAACAGTGGTAAATCTTTTTTCAATATCTCAATGATATTGCCACTAGAGCGCGAACTTCTGACTCCATAATAGGTACTGTTGTAGTTTTGCTGATGAACGGTGATCAGTGTATTGTGCATAGCTTAGTGTAGTACTTTCTAGTAATTATAGCTAACCAGTTATGCTAAAAAAATGAAGAAATTCGTCAGAAGCATGCCTTTTTCAAAAAGGACTAAATCAAAGGTTCTCAACCTTTTCAAGCATGTGGCCCAATTGATAAACAAACAGAGGGTCCGTAGCCCAGTTGTACAATTTCTCCAATGCAACAACTGTTAGACATGAACAGAAGTAAAAACAACTAAAAATACTTTTAACACAACGTGGCTTGCAATCAAATGCGGAGGCTTAGCCTGTTTGTTGTTAGAAGCATAGATAATCAAGAGTCAGGGGGGTTTGTGGCAGAGGCATATATATTTTTCATAGTTAGAAGCAAAGACATTTTGCGAAGAGTTCCAACACCTGAACAGGTGTAGGGGATGGGTGGAAATAAAAGGATTGAAACTTTTAAAAAACAAAAAAACGTTACCAATTATGCTTGTTTCTGTTCAGCAACGATGTTTTCCTCAAAAATATTAGCCTAATATATATTATAGAAAAACATTCTGAAGTTTCTGTGAGAGCGGATGGCTGCAATAAATTGTTTAAGGTGGATCTTGATGAACCGTGAAATTGCTTGTGATACTGTTATCAAAAGTCACTTCCGCCGGCGTTGACACTCTTTTGAAGGATCAGGGTGGCAATGCCCAGTAGCGTAGCCACCACAAAATTTTGAGAGGCGCCAAATATCTTTGCCTTTAAATGAGCAAGAGTATTTGGTGTGGGACACCGCCTCTTTAAGCACAAAACGACAGGAAATGCTAAACTTTTTGGGGAAGCATGACCCTATTGGCAACCCCTGGCTACACCTACGGTAATTCCCCCATCAAGACCCCGCCCTCCTGCGTCCCTGAAGAGTTTATGGTGCGACACTTCGTGACAAAGTCCACAGCTGTAAATTTCGCAACGCCATGAATTTCAACCACTTCTCTTCCAAATCGAGAGATCCCAGCTACGGTGGTTTGGCCATGTCTGTCCAGAACATCCCAGGAAAGATTGGTGATCCAAGTCCAGCTGGCTCCTCCACGAGAGAGCGGCTAAGAGTTCGCCCAAGGACCAGGTGGAGTGATTATATCTCCGACCTTGCTTGGTCCCGTCTTGGCGTGGAGACAGCAGAACCATCTGATATTGCTGTTGACCTTGAGGTATGTCGAGTACTCCTAGGTTTGGTGCCCCGCGACCCTCCGCAGAGGAAAAACGGGCACAAAAATGAATGAAAAAATGAGTATTCGAAGCTCAATACACGACAATGCACTGATCAAGTTATCTTGCCCTTTAATCCAGCTGTTAGATTTCGTTTTCATAGCAACAAGAGCCGTCTATCTGCCTCAAAATGTCTTCAGTAACTGCATATTGTGCACAACGTGGTAGGCTAGGTGGAAATTTGCATGTTGCAATAACTTCCAACACATAATTACGATAGAGCGTAACATGACGTTTGTAGCTGAAGAGCTACCTACGTTTTCGATTAAAACATTTAACTTGAAACACCTACTCAATTTTAATAATATCAGGCGTGGCCCCTCGGAAATTCTTCCGTGGCCCACAGGTTGAGAAACCCTGGACTAAATGATTTTGAAGCTGAGTGAATTTCGTGTGGTTGCATTTACAAAGTTTGCAAAAAAGACTGAAAAGACTGCTATGACTTTGTGGATACTGAGAAACAAAAACTTATTTCTCACAGCGCAACCAGGTGGCTGTCACTTTATCCTAGCTTTCCAAGGATACTTCAAATGTACCCAGTTTTACATTCATACTTCATGTTCATCGACAAGCCAACTATTGTTCTGAAACCTTTTTTGGAAATTCCCTGAGCAAACTCTGTTTTAAGACACGTGACTGTGTATTATTCATGTCAGATGTATCTGTATTGCACAAGTCTTGTGTTGCACATCTGGCTAAATGGACCACTTTGTTTGCTGAATTTAAATGCTTTGACGAGATTCCTCCGTTTGCAAACAACTGAATGAGAAAATATTGAACCATGTGAGTAGTATCTGCTTGAGAGAAACGTTTCTATTGATGAAGCTAAACTGTTTGACCAATACCAAAATTTGTTTGAGTTCGTGCAAAAAGAGCATCAACCAAATGCAATTTATTGTAAAATGATGAAACATGAAAAATGGGCAAACTATTTTGCAAGTTGCAATACCATTGAATGCTTCAGCGAACTGATAAAGATTGCACAGTTTTACTTCAGAGCAGGCCCGTAACCAACTTGGGACACCAGGTGGGGCGAAGAGTTTTCTAAGAGGGGCCCACATTTTGTGAACTACGTCCAACAGTTTTAAACTACGTCCAGCACATTTTTTCAGGGGGGGGGGAGAAAAATTTTACAGGGAACGAAGC
>JGI24158J21664_10013334_pt1 | contig 10850 bp, 12 predicted proteins | sample Ectturendosymbi3_FD_21664 | JGI IMG/M metagenome (IMG submission 21664)
TTCTGCCTTTCCTTTCAAGGATGCCACCAGGCACTAAATAAATAAACTTATAACAAAAACAGATAATTTTTGCACAGCCTTCGGCAAACCGTGCTTTCCTAGCGAGATCCATTGGGTTTGTGATTAACATAGTTACAGGGTTGTCAGGTCCTGATGGACCAAAAATTCCAGATCGATAATCAAAATATGCCAAATAGCTTCACAAAATGCCAAATAAACCGAAAAACAGGCCGATGGCATCCAATTTTGAATTACCCGAATGAGTAATAGAAAAAATGCAATGTTGCTGTGGAATCAAGCCAAGAATTATTGCATATAAATAATCTCAAAATATAATCCCCTCATATAGTGTTTGAAACAATAATATACAGTTTGTGAAAATACAAATATGCACCATATTTTTAATTATTCTCGATCTGGTAAATAAGCGTTTGTTATGTTAGATATGTCACAATTCCACAAAATATGCAGTCACAGAGAAAGCACGGATACAGTGTCAGACTTTCCAGGTTTATATGGACCCATGGTCGTCGTAGGGGGTGGCAGGAGTGGCTTGCCCCCAATAGATTTTGAAATNTGACATTTTTCAAATTAAATTTTTACTAGGAAAATGTTTTTCTCTTAGTTTANAGTTGGTATTGTTGGCTCCCCTTGCAAACTTNCTTTTGGTCACCACCTGGAAAAATCCACTATTGCCCGCTCCCTCCCTGGAAAAACTCCTTCCCACGCCCAGAAATGGACCAAATAAGCCAAATCTCTAGGAAAATTATGCAATACAGCTGCAATAAATGCCAAACAAGCTGAAAAAATCTAAAAGTTTAAGCTCAAATAAGACACGTTTTTCAAAAATGTCAAACAACGTCTTTTTGCCAACACCACTAAAAATGTCAAAAACATTCCAAACACTGACGTAGGCCTACATGCCAAACAACATTTTCGCAAGCCAAACCATTTTAAATTAAGGCCAAATGTCTGGAATTTGGCATTAAAAGTGTCAACCTGGCACCCCTTCTGAGTAATGCTGGGCAATTCTCAAGTGGGAAAGAAATAATGGAACAGTGATATTAATACGAAATAATTGCAGCCTATTTTTTAATTCAACAATAGAGGCTGGGTAAAAGTCCAGCATGTGAATTCTGCAAGTCAACTGATTGTAAAGCATGATTTAGTTCAGAGTATTTTTTAATATCTGTTCTACGTCGATAAGCACCAAAAAGGGGCGCATTTCTATCAAAGGGGCACCATTCAATCTGGCACCACAGACATTTGGGGAGACGTTTCCCAAACTTTCCCCGTGGATCAGTGGCGTACCTAGGGTTTCCCGCGCCCGGGGACCAAGTCAGTTTGGGCGCCCCCCAACACAGCCCGTTCGTGGAAGCATAGATGCGAAGAATTAATTGGGAGTAAAAGGACGTCGAAAGCTGACTCGGGCCCAGCAGCCCATACACTTGTTTCCAGACCCATGTGAAGATTCCACATGACTGTGACGTCACAGAAATGACGTTAGAACCAGTGGTGTAGGAGCTGGCGGTGCAAGGGGTGCAAGCGCACCCCCAAAAGTTTTGATTTGTCAAACATTTGGGCAAAATCTCAACAAATCGGGCAAAGAAGCTTCAACATTTTTAACAATATCAACGGCATTATGCTTCTTTATTACAGAGTGTATAAATTAAAGTTTATTATGTCATAGGAAACACCTTAAATATATATAAAATCAACAAACTCTTTCTAGTAACTTCGTGTTTTTGTTTGTGAGAGTTGGTAAGTAACTGACTCTTTTGAAAGTTTGAGCAAAAGAAGGCATTCCATTTANGTGGTTTACAAATTGTACGCTGAAGGAATCGAGTATAATGCAAGGCACCTTCGTCTTCATATTAACATAGCGCACGCCAGGCAAGTACATAAAANCTTGTGTTTTCACTGCAGTGTTTGGATGAACACATTTTGCCATACACTTTGTTGCGTGTTGCATACATATGCAAGTGAACAAACANTGTTGTGAGACTCACCTCGTAGTCATAATATAAATAATATGATATATTCCTGTATATCACATACATGTCTTCAGAGAAGGAAACAGCTTTATGCCTACCTCGGCTAGGTGTGAAGTTCCTTGCTGACAGCAACAGCTGGAATGTGAATGGAACGCCAAACCTCAGAACTGTGAGGCAGATAGTCAAGAGTACTGAGCCAGCTGGCTTCTGACAATGTTCTTGCACAGCCTAGCTTACGTTTTCTCAGTTGGGTTATTAGGAACCAAATGTTCTATATTCAAGTCTCTGGCAACATGAAAGAGGAAAATACAATACCAACAGCTACAGAAAATTTGTAGGGAGAAATTATGCCGCATAAATGTTTTTAGGCAAATTTGGGGAAATTTGGGCAAAATATCCTTTGAGCCCAAAAAAAGGTTACAACCTTTGAATCTTGGAAATCATTAACTATCGGAGAGTTAAGAATCAAATCGTTTCGAGTGAAGCCACCCCCACATCGAATTTCGGTCACGATTGAACATTCAAACTATTTTATTGCGACGTGCCAAATTGCGGTATTACATTTGAATTGTTAAAATTAGTGAAAAAAAATGCAAAACTAGGCAAAAAGTTGATCATCTGCAAAATTCTACATGACTTTTAATGACAGAATTTCATGGGCACAAAAATCTTATAATAACACAGCATAAGTCGGCCAGAGTTGTTCTTTGTTTTCTAAAACATGGGTTTGTCAGGGCCTTTTGAAGAACCCAAATCCAGCGTACCCACCTGTTCCACTCTCTCGTCACGACTAGTTGCAGTCACCACTGGCGTGAGCTGTAGGTAGGGGATCTGGAGCATGCACTCCCAAAGTTTTGAGTTTTAGAACGTCGTAAAGCACTAAGTAAGGGCAGGCTCACGAATACACAAAAGATAAGAACAGACGGAAGGATGCATATGAAAAATTAAAAGCAATTGATTTTATGCAAAACTTCCAGACAAAAAAACAAAAAAACAAATTTCACCACTTTTGGACGCCCCTTGAAATATATTGGAAAAATCCCGTAGTGCCCCCCTGGAAAAATCCTTCCGACGCCCATGGCNCNGTATATACTGCATGCGCTATGAGCGCTGGATTCCAGTCCTATTGTGACGCAACTGTAGTATGAAAATGAGAGCGAAGTCGGGAAGTTCTNTCCCCTGGCTATCTGAAACACTGTGATCGCAGCCATGAGTGAAACCACACGCGACGCTGATTGCTGGAGACGGAAGCTCCACCTTGAAACGTAGGTATATAAGGTTCGTAACAGCTCGCTTTGCGAATCTTGGTGATCTTGATGAGATTGCGCCACTGGGCAGCAGTCGCTGGCATTCGACATTTTGTAATTATTACGTAACATTCCGACCTCAACTTGGCGCCTCCAAAACGCTTCGTCTGGGAGCAGATATCTGCCCTTACCCCCCTTAGTTACGCCACTGCCGTGGATCCGCCACTGCGCTCTATATTCCGTGAAAGAACGATTAGGGCAAAGAACAGATGAATGAGTGAATAAGTCAAATTTTGTTGCATGACAATCACTATTATATGTACAAAAAGACTTAAACATGCGCGTCATGGTTTGTTACTACCACCATCATTTGGCAGTGAGTTTAGCCAGCTGGTCAACACAGTCGACAAGCTGTTAATCTTGCAGATGGGGGTTAGTTACTTTACCAAATAGCCATGTTTCAGAAGTGCTGTAGGTCTTCCTATAGACCGCGAAAGTTTTTACCACCGATTTTGCTTTTAGAAAATAAACCCACTCAAAACCAAGTGAAACTGACCAGTTTTTCATTTATTCAGGTAACGAGCAACATGGGAGCAGATGGGAGCGGAAGTGTAACTACCTACACGGGAAGTGTTAATGATGCAGGTTGGAGAGTCACCTACAAGGCCAATCATGTTTATGGAGCCAGTGATCCAAGCTGTGCTCAAGTATTTTTTTATATGGTGAGTTAAAATTTTAAGTGAAACCAGCGCACAACGGAAAAGTTACGTATCATACAAGATGTGCGAACTTTGTGACTTGATAACTTTGAAACTGCAACATCCACCTCACTGATAGCGTATTTTTTTTGCAAAGGTTTTCATTACAAAATTTTCAAAACGGCTAAATCGAACAGTGGGTTAAAGGGCGCTACTGGAGCTGTTAGGATGTGTCCTAATCTCGGTCGGGTCACACCGAAGACTTGAAAAACGGTTCTTGTGGCCATGGGCGTCCGCAAGGGGGGGGAAAACGGGCATTTTCCCCCCTGGAAATTGGAACTAAGAAGCAAAAATTTCTGGAAAACGTGAAATTAGCATTTTAATTCTGGTCAGTTGGGTTAATTCTTGCAACAACAGTTTGTTTGCCGATATGACACTCCCACTACAAAAGAGTCAGGTTCACTGTTCTGGTGTCTGAGTGATGAGCTTGATGAGCTTGCAGTTCACTAAATTCGTGGTTCCCAACCTGGGGTTGGCGAACCCCCAGTGTACAATTTTCTTATAGGGCAAACACTGTATGTAAATGTTGCCGTAACAGTTGACATTGTTTTTGTACGTCCATTTGCGTTGCATCGCGAACAAACTGAAAAAGATAAGTAAAATTTCGAGTTTTCACCCCCTGGAAAAATTTCTACGGACGCCCATGCTTGTGGCTTGTCCAGCCTTGTTCTCGGCATTTATGGATGGGTCGCCTCCCACCAGCGTTGGGAACATTAAAGTTTGGCCGTTTCCAGACGGGGACGCAATTATTTTGTTTGGCCTTGTGAGTAGGCCTATAATTAAACCTTCTTCGTAGGTTACTAATAGTTAATAGCACAAAGTGGTTATAACGTTGGTTATAAAGAAAGTTTTACCACTTTGTGCTTTGGCTATAAAGCACAAAGCGGTAAAATTTTCTTTATATATTGCTAATAGTTTGTTCATCATATTTACATGTTTGGCAAGTATATCACTATGGGACCAGCATTTGGAACCTAAAAACACAAGAAATTTGGAATTTGAAGAGCATATAAGCTTTTACATCACTATTTGAAATCTACAAAGCACATTACGTTGTAACATAAAAGCACATTACCTGAAAAATGTACTCATTCAAAAATTTTTGCAGACATCAACTACGTGGAATTCACATTTTACAGGATCACATTCCACTCCAGAATGGGAAACAGGCAACACACAAAACATGAATGACAAATTTGTTGTGACCGGTCCCATGAGAAATATTGTGATTGGGTGAGTTTCAGCCTTATTTGAGGATGAGTTTTTCAGCCTTTTTTACTGTTGGGGTTTGAGGTCGTACGTGTGCTGATTTTCAGCTTTTTTACAAGCCTTGAAGTACTGTAGATGATTTAGCTGATGTTGTCTTACAATTCGTGCAAAATCTTCGGGTTCATGAAAACCTGCAGCAGAGGTCGAAACTTAACTTCTGGAAGCCGTATCTCTTCAACCGACTCACAATCTTGCTGCTCATTGGTATTTTCTATTCGTCAATATAGAGCAGATATTTGTTTTTCAAAACTACCCCGCTCAGGTAACCCTTTAAGACCTGACAATATGGGTGAAAACTGCTAAAATTGCACTGAACGTTTTGAATGAATTAATGTATTTTACCAGCAGACACGAAGTCCATAGTAAAAACACACACTTTCTGCACAACACAGGTTGATAAAAACAGACAAAACAGAACGCTTTACAACGGCGTTGGGGACTGAATCACAGGGTTACAGACATTTTTCTTAACAGAACGTTTTGCAATGGCGTTAGAGACAGAACCACAGAGTTACAGACACATTTTTAACACTATTGTGCGCTAACCCGTAACATTTGGTACACGGTCCCGTCGCCACGGGGGGCTTTGGTGGGCTTAGCCCCCAAAAACAAAGCTCCAAGTCCCTCAAAATTCAAATATGAAACGCTATGAATCAATGGAGTGTGTCATTTTTTAGAATGGCAATCCCCTACACAAATGTAAGACCCCCTACTGAAGACTTTCTGGTGACGGTTCTGTTGGTACAACACTACTGCAGACTAGGACGTTAATTCCTAAACCGGTCGAGGCCAGGTAAAGTACGAATACGTTGTGATATGACACGCCCTCAAACGAAAAAACACTGCAATGTCCCAGAACTCAGTCACAAAGTAAAATGCGGCTGTAGTATTAAAAGAATAAGGACGAATGTAAACAATCTGAATGCATCAAAGCACGCAACCATGCGTTGTTAGACTTTCTGCATCTTTCGAGAAACAGGTGCACATTTTTGCTTAATTATGCCTCAAAGTTAGGAATGTTGCATTTAACGTGATGACTACTAATACTCGCTCTCCAGGGCAAGTTGTATAGAGCTCTGCATCCAAAATTATAGGCCACACGCAATCTCTGCATGCATGACTTACTGAAATTTCACCATAATTGTGATGCATAAATGGGCGCAAAAATGGAACAAAAAAGTACATTTTTACTGCATTTGAACATCCGGAAAAAGAGGCTCGCAGCTTGTTTTTAAAACAAATGTAGTATTAAACGAAATTTAGGATCAGTTGAACAAATCGGTTTCATGGGTCCGTTACTCACCTTTTCTTAGGAATAGCGCAACAATACCTGTCTCCACATACTAAGTACAAAAATATGTCATATATTACTGGGGACAAAAACGTATGTAGATTGTGAGATAAAAATTTTCACACGTTTCTTCGGACCCAGTTTTCCATTGACTTCGCAACTCCCATACTTACAAAAGCATGAATCAAATATCCCCTGGCACATCACTTCCCTTTGAAGAACTTCTGCACGCACTCACGATAGAAATGTTTAGTTGGTGTAAAATGTCATTTCCTTTATTAAGCATCAACAAATTTTTGTTAAGGTACGTTTTGTTGGCAAAGACCGACGATACGAAAATTGCTGCCTCTGAGATTGAGAATGCTTTACGGCGAATTGCAGCGCCTATCGCTGGACAACAGTGTAAGTGTTCAAAATATTGTGGAAGGTTTATCGTTGATGACTTAAATCCTTATTTTCTGGTCTTGACAATTGTTTTTTCATCGTTTTATGATAATTAAATTGATCCTTTCTGTTGACCATTTTTGACTCTATTTGCTGGTAGTTGGCCGATTTAAGTATAGCGAAATGATAAGGTTTATCAATGATCGCCAAAAAGTGTTCTTTCTTACCACAAAGCATGGGAAGCATGTCAGCGGTGTTGTGCTGCATTCGAATTGTGCATTTTACAGAAAGAGTTGGGAGTTCATTCACTGTTTGTTGATATTTTTGCAGCAGTTTGTTCCCACAAAGATGGAAATAAGTATATGGAACAACTAACACGAAGTATTTTTACAGTTGTGGAAAGAGCAGAATGCAGCACTGAAGAAAATTCGCTGGCTGTGCCAGTTGAGTTTGTCAAGAATAACTTTGCAAATATGGCTCGCTCTATTCCAAATGACGCAGCAGCAAGCTTTCAGTCCGGATTCATCCATTTCAGACCCTACAACCACCACGGCCTTCCTAGTGCGTTTTGCCCTGGAGCAAAGTAAGTCACATCCGGTGGTTGTTAAATTGTTGTTTTATCTCGGTGACAGAAACACATTATGCTTACATTGGACGATAAATCCTCATTTGTTTCAATTAAATTCATGTATGTAAGACAGGCGCAATTGGACTCATTTGCTTCAAGCTGACATGGTAACTACCAGAAAGACATTTGAGAAAAGATTAGCTACAAAATTTTGGTACCCTACTTGCAATTTGAATTTTATAAAGTAAATCATACCGCATGGTTTACGTCTTCATAATAGTTTGTCTTCAACTTCTGACCACAAAGCGAACTTTCGATCTAACTTTCCAATGTTGTAAAACGTTTTTGAGAATTTATTTGATTCATTATTTCCAAAAAAAAATTTTTATATCGTTTTCCATTTTTTAAGTGCTAGCGTTTTTCCATTTTCAACACCTAATATTTTCGAGAATTTTTGCAGATCGATTGGGTGTGAACCTCAAAAACTGTGTGTCGGAGGAATAAACACATTTCCGTACGGACAAAAAGATGTCTGCGGTGATTTTGGAAATAGAAACAGTGAAGAAGAAACAACTTATCTCATTTTTTATGGGCCATAAACATTTTTAACTAATGCTGCTAATGTATTTCGTCTACGTTGGTTTCTATATAAAACAGTGAATTGCATAGACATGCAACAGTGCCAATGTTTGCTGCTTATAAATTTATTAAACAAGAGTTGTTTGTGGATAATGTAAATATTTTGTTATGCTTTTGTCTTCAGCGTGTGTTCGAAACGCTTGAACTTTATATGAGCTCCGATTTCGTTGACATCATTTCAGTAACAAAATCGACAATCCGAAAGACGCATTTGAAATTAGAGTCAAAACATGAAGAATTGCAAGCAAATACGATAGTAGTTGAGGGGAATAATTTTGCTCAACTCCCTAAAGAATTCAAAAAGTAACGTTCAGCAATTCAAACGTTAAGAATATAAACAAGTGGAAGAGGTCCAATCCTTGAAACAAGTGAGTGATTTAATGTGGTCACGAAACTGTTATTATTGTCCACACAAAAAAAACACGATCAATTTTTGTGTTATCGTAACGACAATTAAAGTAAACGTTGAAGTGCGTTTAAGTTTGAGCGAAAAAATAAAATACACTCAATCACCGAATTCACATTATAGGCACAAACGCATGAGAAATGAGAATAAAACGAATGAGGAAAATTCTTGGATTCCTTAACAAAATTATGTCAGTCACTGTAGCTCATAGTACACATAATACAGCAGTAAGCTCAAGCATCAGGGTTAAATTCATTTTAGTGAAAGCAAGCATACAGTACAAACCAAGGACGTCGAAACTTCTTTTTACCGTGAGGATGCCTCGCCAGTTATTGCTTGCCACAAAAACATGTTTCAAATTAAGCGAATGCCTGGTTTTAACGCTACCTTGTTGTAAAAGAGTTTAATGTTTTTCAAACTGGCCACTACGTTTGAATTAAAACGCTTTTAGAGATTATTCTTCTCCTGAAGGGAAGAGAACGCATTAACGTGGTAGTGAAGCAAATAAAAGTCATATTGTTTGCTGCAGCATCAGCTTTTACTACGGGCTGTGGAGTGCTAGCAATCACAGAGTTTTCAACACATGTTCGACAACCTTTCGCCGCCTATTCTGACAACTTACGAATTCCGTGCATGGACAGATCTGCAGCCTCGTATTACCTGCAGAAATTGCTCACGGAAACAAAGATCGTCAGCGCAAACACGTGTTGTCACAATGTAACCCTAAGACCGTGAATTTTTAATCTTTTGGCTTTTGAGGCACTTTCGACCATATGTCTACGACCCGTTGCGCTAGAGAGTCAATCAAGACAAGATGCCGAGTTTCTTGTACTTTTACAAACAAACAGGTATCTGGACATTTGAAATTTTTTCACAGGTGACATGGACGTCTTGGTTATGTCACACTGCCACGCAAACTTACCCTTTTTTAATAACGACGTACACGAAATTCTGCATCTTGAGATATCTTCATTGATTCTCCAGCGCGACCGGTCGGCGAGTTATGAACGAAATTCCCTCACAGCTTTCGCGGCCCCTCAGCAAACTTTGACAGCGATCGATCGTCCAACACGTTTGCTGAAACGCAACAGAAACGAAGCTAAGATCTCTACTAGTGCCGCTAAGCTGAACGAACGTAACTTCACTATCAGCAAACCACGCGCGCGAGGACAATTAACAGTTGGTCAAGCACATAGCAACTACTTACAACAAATCAAACACGCAGCTCGAATGCACGACTGCCATCTTGAGTCAAGCGCGTAACTCAAAGGCACAGCTTCAGTCCTAGTTGCAAGGTCAACGCCGATTAGCGAACTGCAGTTGCGCGCTAATTCCTCGCAAACAAACAATAAAACGTACGTACAGAAATGATGTGGATTCCACACTGCGGCGAATCCAGACCAGGCGTTTAGGAGGGGCAGTCATGTACGAGGCGCCGAAAAGGTCTTCACTTGTTGAATTGCCCCAGGTTCTTTGTGGCAATCGTTGGGTATCACACAATGGTGGTTGCCTTTGTGGCTATTTTTGTTAGTGGAACTGTTTGATCGTTCAGGGAATCGCTAATTTAATAGTGCTTTATATAGAAGGTCCAATATGAACAAGATTGTTTCAGGACTGAGGATGCGTATAGTGTCACTTGAAATCGATTTCCTATTATAGATAATTTCCTCGATAGATTCGCTTGTTTGTCACCTTCCGGAAGACTAGTTACTTGAATAGCTAAATGACAGCGACGTTTCTAGACGAGGCTTATGCAGGTGCCTGTGCACGGACAGCCTATATTTTGCTGAAGCGGCCAGAAAAAGAACATAAAACGAATGAAAGGCATTTGTTGTGACATTACACCCAATTTACGTAGCACGTCTGGCTATCGTGAGCAACAATTTCATAATCGAATGATAGGTTCACACTTGAGTTAAAAGTGTATTATCCTGACATACAATTGACGCCACTAATAAAGGTAGAATTTCAAGCAAGTGTTAAAGCCGTTACACATGTTTCGACATTGATGTGAAGAAAAAAACATCAATGCCAATAGTCCAGGTATAAAAAGTTTATAACACTTTTCAACAAAAGTGGAGGGCTGAACCCTCAAATTCACACTCAACACCTCCAAGCTCTAGTCTCCCCGACAGACTAGAGTCATTTTCCAATACTACGAAGTGTCCCCCGCGAATGCTGTTGATCTGGCAATGGATCTGCTGCTATCCAGGCCAGCAAGCTGAGAATCAGTCTGCAACCATTTTAGTACCGTGAATCCCAGTCAACACCACGGTTACCAATGATAAAGTTAA
>JGI24158J21664_10013335_pt1 | contig 10849 bp, 7 predicted proteins | sample Ectturendosymbi3_FD_21664 | JGI IMG/M metagenome (IMG submission 21664)
GTTGCCATTACACATCCTTGAAATAAATGGTCAACTAACATTTAGCAATGACTTCTTCACTCAACCACTGGCAATGAAATAAGTTAGGCGACAGCACTTTTGCTGTGCAAGCAAGCTAAATATAATATTCAAAGCATATAACGAACCAGCCCTAGTGAATGGATGATGGTACGTCTCACTACAGAGAATCACGATGAATGTTCAATAAAATCTGGTTTAAATTTCCAGAGCGTGTATCCCTGAAAATTTTGGTGCTTCGTACCCCCTGCTTTGGCTCCTCGTACCCCCAAGTGGTACGTGTACCCCCGGTTAAGAACCACTGCTTTAACGCATTGCATTCTCCACTAGAGGATCACAATTAAGAATTAAATGTTTTTCAATGACAATGGAGTTAAAAGCAACTATCAATTAACTTCAGCATTTAAAACATCTTTACAAAAAGTAAAACGCATTTAACAATTTTTTATTAATTTGTAAGGGTTGTTCCAGCAAGATGCAAAAAAGTATTTTAAGACCTGCACGGTCTGACTTTGCGAAGACCTGTGCGCAAACAGTAGCGTAGCCAGCCCAAAATGTTTTTGGTGCCAAATATTTTGACTTACTGCAAGCAACAGTAATCTGTTTGGGACACCGCCTCTCAAACCACAAAACGATATGATATGCTAGAAATTTGAGACGCCATGCGTGTAAACATTTTCAGGGCAGGTGGAGTTTTCCGTGCAAATTACATTTCAACGATTTTAGACTACTTGTGCTCACACTATATTTATGCAATGTGATTTACAAACCAAGACTCTATCAGTGCAAGTAAGTACTCTCCACGATGGGTGTAAGCAAGAAATCGATCAGCAAAATTTTTAATAGGAAATCGATTTCACGTAAAATTATGCATCCTCAGTCCTGAAAATCGCAAGCAAAACTTACGTGTGAAAAGTTGAATGGCTAAAGTAACAGCAGAGAAAAAAACAAACTCAAGACTACAATCAAAATATCATAACACGCTCTCAGAAATCATAACAGCTTAACTAACTGACTGGCATCAAGAATACCAGTTGCGACAAAAAGAAACTGACTTATAAAAAAGTGACTATGAAATTAGACGTTTTTTCAAATAAATAAATGACTGAAACATCTAACTAGTTGACGCTAATGGCTGAAAACTTCTCCAAGCAAAATCTCACTCGTGGTGAAATGTCGTTCAATGCAATAACTCTTCGCTCATTCTGCTCGAAGTGGCCTCATGCTCAGTCAGCGCTGTGGGTTATGCACAGCTGTGCGGTCTTGTGGCAATGTTTTTGCTCATCAGATTGCATATGCAAAAAGAAAACAATCACCTCGTGCATAGGTCTAGTTGTGCAACAGTTATACTTTCCAGAATTATTCACAATGACTTATAATGCATAACGTTTTGAGGTGATTTTTGCAAGATATTCTCTGATGTGCTGATTAAAAATGTGGTTATGAGCAAACACCTCCCACATAACGTAAATACGTACTGGCTGCGCTCTTCGACAGTGCGGTCATTTGAAAGTAAACATAGGAAAATGAGAGGTGATCCATCAGGCGGTTGGATAAGGATCGTTTACCACAGTAAGAGGTACAGTTTTGCTCGTCGATAGTCACAGGTCAATTCACAGAAAAAGAGAAAGCGATCAATTTTTCAGAAAAAGAGAGAAAGGAGAAAGGTTTGGCGATAAAGCTTAGAACAAATCTTCGGTAACGATGGTTTGGGCAAACTTCCTCAGCTTTCTACTAGAGTTGTTGGCAGTGCTGAATCAAAAAGTGAGCGCAAAAGTTAAGAGCATTTGTTTGTAAGAGCATGTTCCCTTAAAGTGACCTGATGATCAGCAAAATTTTAACTTTTTGAAGACAGAGACTGAACGATGCCATATACAGTAATGCACCTTCTGAACGCGGTTCCAAGGTTGTACTGTTGAAATCAGTTCGTGTAGGTGTTTGAACATAGATCAGCTTTTTAGCACTACCTATGGCAACAAGGTGAAACTAAGTTTGCCTAAAATTTGATCACTGTATAGCCATCCCTTTGCCGCTAATCTCCAATATATGCGGATTTCAAGGCGACCTGAAAAGCTCAAAAAAATTCATAAAGTTTTAGCCTCATTTTCACATTCTACTGTAGACGACTTGTCATTGTTTCAGTGACCTTTATCATAAAATACCTGGAAGACCGCAAGGACTGCAGTGAAGAACCAGCATGGTTAATCTGTACACTTATTTGGCAATTTGTAACTTCTCGTCACACATTCTCAAAAAAACAATTCAAAGTATAGCTCCAGCTGTTAAGCTTTCAATCAAATAATGCATTTACTGGACAAACCAAAAACATCCTTCCGTTCAGTGCATATTTTCGTTTTCATACATCGGGATACCGAATTAGCTTGCTTAAGCCATCTCTAAATATTTCGCGGTTTGCTGTGGAAAAAAACGGAAAAAGGACGAAACCAGCGTTATTGTCATAACCTCACAACAGCCGCCAGCATTAAACCAAATCACACGACAGTTATATCTTTCAATTAAAGTTGCGGCGACATGGTTAGACGTGAACTGGTTTTTAGATATAAAGGTAATGTGTGAAAATCTTTAGGTGCAGCGTAAAACATCTTTGCCGCCATCAATACTCCAAAATCCTTGTCAAAATGGAACTGTAGTTCAGCAACCAGACAAAGTCAGGGGAATAAAAATAATTATTTTAAAAGATATGAAATTTCATGAGTCAACAGTTCATTTTCTGCCAAAGCGAATCAAGGTTATAAAACAAAAATACTGGTTTTGATGACGAACAGCCAGTCCAGGCCTGTTCAATGACAACAATATGCTTCAGGTTTCATAAATAGGAGGGTATCCGCAGTCATAGCACCAGAAGAGTACCAGAAATGTTGGCAGATGTGTGAAAATCATTTTTTGCGACATAAAATGTGCATTCTGCATCCGTAGTGATTTCTACGACAAAAAACTATTGCTGTTCGTCATGTGGACCAAGAAATTATTGTTTGCGTGTATGCGTATTCGCGCGATTTTAAACGTGAGAAGATATTTCATGTCATTCTGCAAAGGCAGATACTTAATACCANTGGGTTCACGTCAGAAAAATTTTGAAGAAACCAGTTTGCAAATTTTTGTTTTCCGTCGTATTCGTTGAAGAACCAGACCCGGCAATTTGGACATTTGTGAAAAAAAATTACTGCATAACAAAATTGACACTGAAAATAATATTTTTGAAATGTTGCTGCCAAAAACGTGATAGCGCCTTGTTTTATTGTTTTTCGCTGCTGCTCTGTAGCTCAGTGTTTGTGTTTGTGCTTCTTTTATACATTAGTTCGTTTTATCCTGTCTATGACTGCTGCCCATAGACGTTGGTGGACCTTCTTCAGTTTTTCATCACTTGTTTTAGTCCGATTTTGCTTTTACTATTTTCAGCACCTCGTGTTTGCCGCAATATAGTTTATTTGGAAGCAAGGTGCAGTTAATGACAGTCTGGCGAGCTGGTTGGGAACCTTTTGTGATGCGGCGTTTGGTAACTCGTGAATTCTAATAGTTAAGATTTCCTGCCACTGTGAGACCGAGTTTTGCGTAACCAAGCTTCTTTAATTTCGCTGACATCAGGCGCGGATTTGCCATTAGGCTAAAAAGGCTTAAGCCTAGGGCCCCCGATTTCGGGGGACCCCAACATTTTGGGAGCAAGAACAATTTCCAGAATTTCTGTAAGCAATTATATTTGTATTTTTGTTTTGGTTCAAAGCACGTTGTTCTACTATGCCGCTAATAAAATATTCATATAGCAGGGGAAGGCAAATTTGTTTAATAAAAGAGTCATTGGCAAAAAAAACAAAAACATCAGCGAGCGGCAAAGCTAGTTTGCAGTGTCAAGTACAGTTCAATAAAGAATGTAGGTATTACATAAAATGACCTACATCAAATGGCGTAGACGCCTTGGCAAGTAACCTTAGGAATTCGTGTAAATACGTTGATAAATGAAACAAACATTAAATATGAGGCGACAGCTCGCTATCAAATTAAAATCCTGCTATTTAGACTTGACTGACAAATATTACTGAAATCGCCCCCCGCTAACCTCACTTACTGGATCCACCCTGGTCGCTGTAGGGAAAAGGTTGAAAATCACTGGTCTAGAAGAATGAGCGCGAAGGAATGAAGTGAATGACAATAAGCATGCTCTTTTATGACGTTGAGAATTGGTTACTGTTACGTAGAATGTGTGGAACAAGCACTTGAATCCATTTCTCAGATCCATTTTTCGGAACAAAACGCCTGAATCCATGTTTCAGATTACGCGAGGCCAGTAAGGCAGGCCCGTTACTATCTTGGAACACTAGGAGGGGCGAAGAGTTTTCTGAGAGGGGCCCAAATTTTTTAAACCATGTCCGATACTTTTAAACAATGTCCAACTAATTTTTCCAAGGGGCCAAAAATTTTTCGGGGATTTCGCACCCTCCGCCCTCTGGTTACGGGCCTACAGTGAGGTACTCAATAAATATGTATTGGAACAATTTGTTTAGTGAATGTAGCAAGCACGTGCAGTGCTAATTTGTATGACATCAGCCGTCGCAAAACTTCCAGAAGGGCCCCCAATTTAAAATAGCCTAGAGCCCCGAAAATGAAAATTCGCCTCTGGCTGACATCATCTTACTCCATTTAAAGACAAACTCAAACATTTCAGAAAGAAAACGCAGACATATCAAACGGAAAGCTCGAGACGTCTCAGTGGCAAAGCTATAATACGAAGACTAACAGATTTTTTGTGGCTCTCACCCAGTGCCATATTAGCTATGAGGCCCGTGAGGCACAGGCCTCAGGGCCCCTGCAGTTAAGGGGCCCCCAACATGAAAGCTGGCATTCAATACAGTTATAGCCTGTCTACGCACTGTGGTTGTTGCCCAACGTTCAATGCAATATACCAGGGTTCCGCAAATAGTGGGTCGCGGCCCAAATTTGGGTCGCGAGACCTTACACTCTGGGTCACGAAATAATTTAAATTTACATTCCAAATTTGCCATTCTCATTAAATGCGACAATTCTGGCCTACCGTTTCATGTGCTAAGTTTTATAAAATTTTGTGCACGAAAATTGCTATTGCCAGTAGTAGGCCTAGTCCTAAAATTTATATCTAATTATAGAGTATTTTCCACAAAATTATATGCTCACAAAATGCTTGGGTCGTGAGAATTTAGAACTAATTTTGGGGCGCTCCAAAAAGTATTTGGGGGCCCCTGCAATATACAGACTATGCGTGCAACAGGAAAAAACACATTACAGGCGCTTGTGACATCGTGGAAGAACGGTATGGGATCTTATTCACGACACAGAGGAAAAGAACAGGGCATAAAGCCTGTTACGATACGCTGGTAGTTCAGCTACCTCAGTTAGAAATACTAACTTCGCAGTGAAGATTGTCGTCCTTGAGTGTTGTGAGAAAACAGTGGCCTCGTACCTGAGATTACGGATATCGTCAAGTCAGGAAAAACGCAGCGGAAATACAAAAGTGGAGTGGCTAAAAGAAAATTGAGACTAGATCAAGAAAATCGCGATGGTCAAATTAAGAAAAATATGCCATGTCTGCTGACATAGGTTTGAGACAAGCTTGATCTCTAACATTTAACGTAATTACTAAGAAGCCATCACTGGATAAGAATGAACGCAACGAACTCATAATGACGTCAAGGTCTACTTATCAAATCACTGTAGCTGTAAATGAAAGCAATGCCAATGTTAATGTTTCACAGCTATCAACAACGTTTTAATCATTTGTCACTGATGAGTATTGAGAGCGAACTAATACGGAAACAAAATTTTGACAAGCTGATACATGAATTTGCTTGCAAAAAAGCACGAAGAGTACTATTATAGTTTGAGTGTCTAACATGGTGGGAAAATCTGAGAACTTTTTCGCATCCCTGAGTGTATGATAAGAAATATGGTTTCATTTTCGCATTGCATATCTCCGCTTTTCATTTGATGTTGCAGAGTGTGTTATTTCGCTGATGAATACGAGTATTATGGAGACAGCACCATGCGACATATTGGCTTTTATTGAAAAGATGGGGGCCCTCAAACAATTATGCCTCAGGGCCCCTAAAAGCCTCATCTGGCACTGCTCTCACCCCGCGCGTGACGAGCCTCGTGTTTTAAAAAGGCGTATACCCCCATCGCGCTTGAGGTGCGTTCGATCAACCAATCTGCGCTGCACTCACGAAAAACTACACTGCGGGAAGAAAGCCTGCAGCCGCTACAACAGCAAAGGCATGGGGGTCCAAAAATTCTCGGATGCTGCAGCATTTTGCATCAAAAAAAGTATATCCATGCCCCAAAAAGCAAATTTTTCGAAAATATTTACAATTTAACTTCACTAAGTAATGAAAAGACACATCTAAGGCTATCATCACCCCATTTATACCAAAAAAACTTCAAATTGACATTTTTAAAATGATAGCAATTCCGGCAAATTAAAACCACGGATTTGATAATATAGAGCAGCAAACATTCACGATTCTGTACATTTAACATTGCAAGAACTCCTCTTACTAATCTTCAAAAAGCTACCATTCCAACAAAATTCCCTAATTCACACGAAGTTCGGGGCAACAAAAGTTGTGATAATCGACAGAACCAGTCTAGCAAAAGGAATATATAGTGAACGAGAATAATTATAACATTGATTTACCACATGATTACCCACAGCAAGATACAAACCAAATCAAAGGTCGTGATCAAATACAGAGATGAATAATTTTGTCAGTACAGGTTCTCAAATCATGAGGCAATACATTCAATTCAGGAATTCCAATTTCTAGAAGGTAAATAAGCCAATTAAACGGTTTAGCGCCGATGAAGACAAAACATGAATCAGTTTCTGAAATAAAATTTTGTTTTCGTGCTTTAAATCATTTTTACCGTTAACCAACCTTTTAGATTTCAAATTGCCATAATTTTTTCTTATTATTATTTCTGTTTGAAATCTGGTAGGTTGTTGTAGGACGTGGATGTGAATATATTTTGCAAGTTTCAGATTTTTTTCTGTTCGGAATCGGAGATTGAATTATTTTTATTTGCGAAAAAAACCCTTAAAAGTCACGAAATTCCTCTCTGAAACCCCTAAAAAACGTGCACAATTTTTTTGTAATTTTTTTTACAATTTGTGGGTCTTGGCCTACATTTTTCATGTAGAATGACTTTTTCTAACATGTATGTATATTTTTTTACACGTTTTTTAACATACCCACTACTTTTTGACTACGCCGCTTTTTAGGTTTGTCCCCGGTTTGAGGTCCTAAATGACGTCACAAATTCATTGCTAATACCTCAAAGATGCGCGGTGAAAATACCTGTTTTACAATACTTCGCGGGTGGACATAACTTTAGCGGTTCGCGGTTTATCGCAAAAAACAAGGTGCAATGTCGATATATCGGCTGCTGCGGTCGCTAAAGAGTTTTAACCAAAATATCTGGGGGTTGTACTTCAGCCATTGCTGCCCCGCCACCTCTATGACTAACAAGATCGTTTAACTTAGTTGGTTTTTAACACTCACTATATTTTCTTTAGTTATGAAGAGGTCGTCAGTTCGTTGTTATCATATACTAGCCTAGCGATTCACCACTCAGTTGTTTTCTTGTGCTATTTTAGTCTTCCCTTAGCACTTGCGTGTTATGAGAAACTGAAGATGATTCCACATCAAGTACGTTTTTTTCTTGATCACAGCCTGTACCAGATTTGTGTGTGAAAGCGCTCTCTGAGAAAACAACCGTCCATCTTCTCAAGGAACAATAAGAAAGACACACGTGAATTTGTTGGACACATTTCTATTTTGTTTATTGTTATGAATAAAACAAAACATGAATCTGTCAACAGCAGTAAGCACTTCAACAGTTTTATGCCAATTTTCAAGTAGGTGGAATTTTTCTATTGGAGTAAACATAGTTCGTAACTTTCCGATTGCGTGATGCTGCAAATGTTGTAGAAAGCAGCTCACGTGCAATGTTCTTACCTGATAAACGAATTTCATGTGAGAGCAAACGCTTGAATATCATCTGTTTGCATCAAAGATTTCAAATAATAAACGAAACAAGCTGCATGATTGTTGAAATAATTTTGCCATTCGGCCAATAAATTTTGACGATTATCAACGATAATAATCAGTTTGTTATTTATAACATTTGGCTGATGCAACGCACCCATCGTAAATAATGTGTAAGCATTTGTTATTGTAGCGTTGTACTGAGTTCCGTCAGATTCTACCTGACCACTGAGGTTCGGGCATATGTGCTGTGGCGATAATTGTTCTATATATCAATAAATTGCACATCAATCCCAGGGATATCTAGTTCAAGATATCCCTGATCAATCCTCACATAAGCCTTTCGCAAAAATCAGGTCACAGTTTATTAAAACCGGAATATTAATTTTATGTATGCAAACTCACATGCAGTCAGATTTCAGTGACAAGTACCTTATCAAAAGTTGTTACTGACTTCTAAGCACCATTGCAAGTTGCAACATTGTGACACTTATTCAAGCAATTACTCGTCATTAACAGATAAAAATTAGGTCTCACCCAATTGAAAAAATAGCATTGTGAACTTGATTTGTAGACGTCACTGCACTTAATGGATGCATCCCTACAACAACACTGGCAACTACGCCAAGAAGCAACCCTGATGCTCTGCTATTGCAAATATTATGGATGTAAGTAATCTCTATAAGTTAAAGAGAGACAATGATCAAAATGCATTTTGTTGTATATTGAGTGTGAGCGCGCAGATGCAATGTACTTACGTTGCAGTTCCAGCATTTTCATAAATTGATATGATTAAAACTATTCATTACAGCTTTCGTGGTTACCCTATAACAGATTTAACCAATTCCAGGTTGAGACGATTTTCTGCCGGCATTATTCTTTTGATGGCTAAACACTAAATTGGTATAAATAAACTCAGAAAGAACGGTTTGTTCTAACGGGGAAACAGCACCAAACATTTGGTGTGCCCTCCTTCCCCGCCTCTTTTACCCAAAACATCTACTTTTTTTCTAATTCTCTCAATACCATATGCATTCTACTTGCTTGGCTAATGTTAACGTTTATGAAAAACATTTGCAAGAGTCGCCAACGCTGTGGGCATGATTGGAATTGGATGCGCACTAAAGTATAAAACAATATGGTACTACATCAAAAGACCAAAGGCATATCTCACTGGCGTGGCATTGCAGCTGCTGATGGTTCCACGTAAGTTGTGTTCGTCAACTCAGTTTAACCACATAAAACATGGCCATTGCGATTCACCATTTGCATGTTCTTTGCAGCCATTGCCTGGGCTTTGACAAAAATTTTTCAGACGACTCAAGTGGAAGCCCTCGGCGTGATGATACAAGGTTCTGCTCCAGGTGGATCAATCAGCAATCTTGTCGTATATTGGATGGATGGAATTGTCGACTTGAGGTTAACTTGATACTGTCCTGGCAGTTTGAAAATTCCTCAGAAAAACTGTGGAAAGTAAAGAGTTTACCGGGTTCAGGGTAGTCAATTTGCCATGGATCTGTGGTGTGTGTCATTAGCCCGTGGTTTGCTTAAGCTTTTCGCCGTTTTAGCTAAGTTGCTTGCAATCCGTCATGCCAGTGTTACAAAGATTGCTACTTTTTATTCCTTATCCACTGCATTGCCGTTACACTCAATGGTGGGAAGGCACTACTCTCATGCTTCTACTACATTTTTACTTTCATCTGCCTTGAAAAACATGCGATGCCCTGCTGTTATCACTAAACCACAAATTGGCTCCAAAGAGCTACTTCTACCGAAAGCGACAGTTTTGTCAATAACCGCATAGTTTTACAAAACTTTTCTGAACTGGAGATGCTTTTCAAGAGTGCTGCGAAGACAAATCACCATTCGTTCATAAATGTTTTAAAGGCTCTGTATACGTATAAACACGTACAATGATACAGTAAATCTGCAAAATGTACTTTACAGCTGAATGCAAGCAATGTCGATGTCGGTGATTTGCTTCGCAATACAGGCTGCTGGTGATCGAACAACTTGCAATGGATGTTCTGCTCAAACCGAACAGTTATGCTGGTTGCAGGTTTACGTCGCTAACCGAATAAATAAAAGCTTCCTTTTTCAAAAAAGCAATGCTTCAAAACTAAGACAAGATCTTTGAATATTCCTTTCGTATCTTTGTTATGAAATGTTTTTGCTGTTTCTAGCGTTACAATGACTGCAACATCAACAATCTTGGCGCTCGGGACTATGCCACTGTGGTTGTTCATTTTTTCCAAAGCTGAACAGTTGAACGATGATTTGGTTGTCCCGTTCCAAGACTTGGGTAATAAGCAGCATGAGTTTGTGTTTGATTTCGAAATGTCATTATCAGGGAAACTAAGTCATTCGAATGAAATATATTGAAGAACTCATAGGAATTTTCTTATAAAAGAATTCATACAGCAGGGGAAGTGTACGCCAATGGTTCATACAAATTAACTAAAACAACGTCAACTGAACAATGTGTTTGTCAGAGCAAACAAAATCATCATTATGTGAAAAATGTGAAAACTGTTTCGAAACAAGAATATTTATGTAATTCCTTAAGCTGGTATTTTTATTGGGATTTGTGGCATAAGTTCGTCAAATTGTTTTTGCTTAAGCTAATGAAAACGTGTCTTTTACAACACATCAGTACATAAAAAGTTAAGGTCATATTGACTCGTCGTTTGTCTAGCACAGTGGTTCCCAACCTGTGGTACGCGTACCAGTAGTGGTACGCGAAGGCCTTCAAGGTGGTACGCGAATAGACCTACTTTCTTTTTTTCTTCGCAAAAAAT
>JGI24158J21664_10013337_pt1 | contig 10849 bp, 7 predicted proteins | sample Ectturendosymbi3_FD_21664 | JGI IMG/M metagenome (IMG submission 21664)
CATTAAAATGTGCTAAAGTTGAGGATAACAACATTCAAAAATAATGGGAGTGGAGACAAATAGCAGTACAGGATTAGCTGAGAGAATTTCGAAAGCAACATCATGGGGTCTCAGCCTCAGAAAAGTAGAATCAAGAAGCTTAACACGAACTATGGCTTTTAATCCTCATACTTTTAAACTTTTTTTAACAATTTGAAAACCTTATACTGTACAATCACCCTGAAGTTTCATTGGAAATAATCTGGAATTTAGATGAAACTGGGTTAAACACTGCAGAGATTTTCTACGTGCATTGAATATAAATGTATTGTAATATAGCCTAAACATTAGTTCCGCAGGCAGACAACCTAAAAATATGCAAACTTTTGTTTCGTTTTTGTGGTGTTTTTACACAAGTTTTTATAGAAATTGTGAGTTTATCTTCTTGGTTTACACATAAAATATGACTTGCAACTAAAAGTATGATGAAGTTTTTGAATGATGCGAATAGAATTTTGTTTAAACATAGCGAAATAGCATTGGCAAAGCACTCAAATAATTCACATTTTTCACATTTGTACGTTAACTTATATATATGTATATAGCAAAAAAAGTTTGGCTGATACGAACTGATTTTTGCTGATAAGTTATGTTTGACAACGAAAGAACATACCCAAAAAATTTGGCAAGCATCATCGAGATAATTGTTGTTTATCATTTACTATAAGGAATTGTTCTATCGGTCCCTATGGGGTGTTCCGAAGGTCCCACCGAGGTGGGACCCACGGAACAAAATTGAAAATTTTTCAAACTAAAAAAAAACATATAAAACATTCACTGATTTTTATAAAACTTGAAATGAACAAGTTTGGTCCATAAACCTTCAACTGAACAAAATTTCAGCAACTTTCGCTGGATAATCTAGGTTCTACGCCTGTTTGAAAAAATCTGTTCCATGGGTCCCATACCTCTCCTACAGTATGTAAGCCTATGATGCCCTATAGGCTATATACCAATTTTTACAGAAATTTTAGTGGTACCTACCAAAGCATTTTTTGGCGTTTCTCAACAAAAGTGACTACGGATACGCCTGTCCTGATGAAAGGGTCAGTTTACTGAGTTTGTCACTCAAACGGTATGGATCTCATGGTATAGTGGTTAGGCGTTACGGCCACTGTGCTAATGGTTTTATGTTCGACTCTCACCTTGCTGACTTTCGTTTTGTTTTTTTTTTCTTCACTTCTTTTTTAGGCTTGGGTGTTACGTTTAGGGATTACTGTTAGGTTAGGGATAAGATAGCATTAGGTTAGGGTTAGCTTAGCTTAAGGTTAGGATTAGGTTAGTGTTAGGCTAGGGTTAGGTTAGGATAGCGTTAGGTTAGCTTAGGTTAGGATAGGGTTAGGATTAGGGTTACATTAGGGCTACGGTTAGGTTTAAGGTTTATCTATTATGTTTAGTTCGTTTCTACCAAACCTACTGCACTCTTGTTGTATGTAACTGTTATGTCACAGGTGGTGTATTCATAAGTTTTCAGTTTTCAAGATCCACAGGCGTATCTATAGCCACTGCCTTTCTCAACAGGTTTAAAATGTTTATTGGAACCACAGTACTGAGTAGTAGATAAAACAAGAACCTCAACCTGTTGCTCAAACTGATTAAATGCAATCAATCATGTACTTTTTTTAATTGGCAGATCTATTTTGCCGCCAAGACGGTGGCGGCAACAGGCTTGGCATAAACGACATAAACAAAAGATAAACCCTAAACCTAACCCTTAGTAACCATAGCCCTAACACTAAGACTAACCCTAATTCTAACCCTAAACCTAACACCCAAGCGTACACTGGAAAGTTAAAGGGAAGTCGCCAAGGTTAGAGTCGAACCAAAAATCCATGGCATACCAGACGTGAAGCATAGCCACTATGCTAGGAGCAACACGTCAATTGTATGACAAACTGACCTTTTTATTTGAATTAAGTCATGCCACGAGACCGAATGTTTGACTGGCGGCACAATAGCTCCAGTCGATCTGTTGCCGCCAGCATCTTGGCGGTAAACTAGACACTACATTTTTAATTTATATGCATGGTTAGGTAAGTAAAAAATGTTGGCAAATAAGCACGTAATCATATCAGATCTTGCAAGTAAATAAGCGACTGGACCATTGGTTTACTCCTGTCCTTATACCCCTTCACAACACAAATATGGTTCTGTAGCCACTGCCTTGTTACTTGGCTTTTTTGAGGTTACGTTATATTACAGGCCGGTCTGGGCCAGAAAACAATTTGTGGTTTAGCATAAACAGGCCGGGAAGTTTCTTGTTACCTCCAGGCAGGCCAGGCTGCAAAAGTGCTGGCCTGTGCCATCTCTAGTGTGGTGCACGCTTTTTCGCAAGAGCTACAAAGCCAGACTTGGCTCCAATCATGGCAGGAGCCCCATCGGTGTAAAGCGAGCCCACGTTATTCAATGAGAGATCATTTCGTTCAAAGAAATCCATTTGTTTCAGAATGTCAACAGCCTTTGTTGTTGCCTCCAAACTTTCGCACGTTAAGAACTCTTCATTCAATTTGCCAACATGCACATACCAACTGTAAACCCACAAATGTACACAGTTGGACACATCTGTTGACTCATCCACCTGAAAGCTGATTATTTTTGCAGGACTTGCACGAATTTTGCGTGCTACCTGATCTAAAATGTCATGTGAAATATCAATTATTCTAAATCTTTTTCTTGCTTCCTTTCCACAAAGAAGCTCAACGATATCTATAGTACAGTACAAGGCTTGATAAGTCGCTTACCAATTGTATGTGGCTTCCCTTCCTTTACTATTCTCAAAGCAACCTAATAGGATGCTTCTAAAGCTGATTTGTCTTCGTCCACAAATCCTGAAGTAGGTAGAGTTTCACCAGCATGAAATCGAGCTTGTTTGGCGAGCAAAGACTGATGGTCGTCAAGCATATGTGCAGAATGGCATGGAGTAAAATGTTGTATAGGTGGAGTTATTTTAGGCCTTTTTGGCCCACTTCATCTGGCCCTAAGCGTAAACTGCTAGGTGGTCATAATTCGGTCATGTTTATATTAGGAACTAGGCTACATTCTAGTCTGTTGATACTTCGATCGACTTGCTAAGGTTTTTGGTTCAAAATTTATTATCTAACTAAACAAATTAGTAATTAATCCACTAATTAGATAATTGTTTTGTTTATTTTAGGCCATGACTTTTGAACCAGAAATGTTAGAAAGTTGATCAAGGTCTCAAAAGACGCAGATTCTAGTCTAGTTTCCAATGAAAACTTCAGCAAAATACTTCCGTCTAGCGGTTGGGCCCAGGTCAGGTACCAGCAGCCAAAAAGGCCAAAAACTTACCTCACTTTTGACGTTACTCACAAAAAAAACGAAACCCAAAACCAAAATTTTTTTTTATTGCAGACTCAAAGACTTGCTGAGTCTTTTGAGCATTTGAACAGCTGCTAATGCAATCTGCTGAGGAGCTATGTGGTTGGTAAGACAACCAAAATATCGCTGATTTTTCCCCGATTTCCATGTATGATATATTCGTACACTGGCAGCCAAGGTGCTGCGGGTAATTGTCTTGTTCATTAAAATAAAATTTGATGGTTTAAAGCTGTTCGCACTTTTATTGTAAAAGGTGTGAATGACTGTGGTTGAGTAACAGCAGGTAAAGAACTGTATTTAAGCGAGCTCAATGTAGGTTTGGCACATGATCGGATCCCAGGGTTGCCATGTTGGTGAATTTTATCGCCACATTCTGGAAATCTGGCAAATTTTGAAAACATTTGGCTACAAATATTTAGTTTGGCGGTTTGGCAAATTTCTGGTGATTTTTTGAAAGCATTTGGCTCATAATTGTTTGGTTTGGCGAAGTGTATGACCCGTATATTTGCACGTATTTTCTTACATATTTATATGTACATTACTATTTTTAAGCTTGCTGATGGTTTGGAAATTCATGAAATCAAACGAAAGTGTGAAGGTTTGAAGGTAGAAGCATGGTATTAAACACTTATTATCAATTATCAAATATATTTGCAAAATGTTGAAACTGATTATTTAGAAATATTTGCAAAACAATGAAAACATATTCGCTTTCTAGTAAAATACAAGGCAAAATATAAAAGAGCTATAAATGACTTATTTCCAGTGAAAAAATTAATGTTTTGTTAAAGAGATGCAACCAATTCCAGAAGTTTGGTAAATTTTTGCTGAGTTTGGCTATTTTTTGAAGTGATTTTGGCGACAGTTTTTTATTTCTATCTGGCAACGCTGTCGGATCCTGCAGTGCATGACCTTTCTCAATGTGTGCCGCTTGAATTTAATAGCATTGAGGCAAAGTGAGATCCTGTAGTGATTAGTGCTGTTGGTCAGGCGGTGTTTGGATGCTTTGGTGTAATGCAAGATAACAAATGAAAATAAATCCTGCACCATAAAATTTACATCCATGGTAAAAAAAACAAGGTGGCAGTATTGTAACTTCAGCATCATAAAATTTACCTCCAGAATAGGTAAAATTATCCCCGGTTGAGAACCCCTGACCTGGACACTTATAACTATCAAAAATGTTACCACTTCATTATCTTGTTTTATAGTACTTATTGATAATTATTTGCAAAAAATTTGCTGATTGATTCCCTTGTTTGCGACCTTCATGGAATGTGGAAAAGTTTTAGGATGCTTTTTTCTTGTGGGTGTTTCGTAACTTTGGAACTGAGCATACAGGGTGACGTTTGCTTAGTAGACCATACATTCAATTGGTTGCCTTCCTGCCATGACAGTTGTGGTTTACATTATTTTGGGAATTATTAAGTTTTATCATGGAAAATCTAAAAAAGTCTTTTCTTGTGCTATTTCATCCTTTCAAAATGAAAAGTTCCTTTTAGAACAGTGATTCTTAACCATTTTTCTATCAAGACTCCCTTAAGTAATTGTCCTTGGTTTCAAGCCTCCCTGACTTTATACAAAGCATAAAAAAAAATGTATTTATTGGCTAATTTAATGATCAAACTTTCTATGTTGTAGGGTGCACCCCCAGGTTAAGAACCAATGCTTCATAATTTACACTTTGGCATCTGGTAATGTTCGACAATTTTGCGCCAAAAAACATTGCACGTGGCTTTACAAGAGCGTAACTCTGGCACCAGAAGCGGTAGAGAGTTGTTCAAAGGCTCAAAAGATGCGGCAGGCCTTCTAGTCTGCACTCAAAAAAATGTTTTTGGTTTGGGGTTGTGGATTTTTTGTGAGTGACGTCATTAGTAGAGGACTTTTAGGCCACCTGGCCCTGGTTTCAAACTGTTAGATGGTAGTATTTCGCTGCTGTTTTTTTGGAAACTAGGCTACAATCTGAGTCTTTTGATACTTTGGATGACCTGCTAGGGTTTTGGGTTAAAAGTTATGATCTAAAGTAAACAAACTGTTGGATTAATTAGTTAATTAGATAATTAATTAATTTGTTTATTTTAGATCGTAACTTTTGAATAAAAAATGTTAGAAAGTCAATCAAAGGCTCAAAAGACTCGGACTTGAGCCTAGTTTCCGATGAGAACTTCAGGCTCAAAGGACTCAGATTCAAGCTTAGTTTCCAATGAAAACTTCAGCGAAATACTTTGGCTTAGTGGTTGGGCCCTAGGCCAGGTAACATGAGCCAAAATGGCCCAAAAACACCTTTACTTATAACGTCACTCACAAAAAATCTGCAACCCCCAACCAAAAAATTTTTTTTGAGTGCAAACTAGAAGACTTGCCAAATCCGCTTTTGAGGGTTTGAACAGCTCTCTAGCGTAATTGGCGGAGGAGCTATGGCGTTGGTAAGGCAATTGAAAACTGCTGGTTTTAGGCCGATTTCCAGGTACGATATATTCATAGGTCTACCGGCCATCAAGGTGTTAATGTTTAAATTAATGAAAATTGTCATTTGAGTTTATCAGATAATTGGGCTAGTTTTTCTGACATAGTGAATTGAACTTTTGTTTTTGCAAAAACAACTTTTGCACTCCTTTGTTTGCTAAGTTTTTCATTGAAGACTTCAACAATGTGGACTCCTTATCAGCTTGCAATTGCTGTGGGAATGGTGGTAACCGGTTCTATTAATACCCTGGCCACCAAGTAAGTATTAATGGTGTATGCAGCAGATGTTTCACATGTTTCAGTTAAAATAATTAAATTTTGTGTTTTTGTATTCCATAAAATTCAGTGCTTATCACGTCGGTAAGTGTTGGACGTTAGTGTTTGACACAATGGCTTTGATTTACCAATCACATCATCCTGCCACTAATGTTTTAAAGAGCATAAGTTAACTAGTGGGATAACTATTAGCATTTGGGTTCAATTTGCTAAAATCCACTTGTTATGAATTGGACTGGGTGGGCTGATTGTCATGTTGACACTTTCAGTGCTGGGTGTTTTTCCCTTCCCAAAAACGAGCTGGATACCAGGCTGTTTTTGGGAGTTTACTAATCGTATGCCAGTTTAATGAAACACCCTATAAGTGAAGCCCAAAGAAGCAAGTCAGTTGTTAAATTCCCTATGTCTCTTCATAGTTTTTACATGCAAATGTATGAAATTTCGAAAGTAAAAGCTTGTAGCTGATATCCAATAGATGCAAAACCCTTTTAATTCAAATTTATAGTGCCTAGCCCAGTATTGTTGCAACTTCTTGGTTGGTACATGAATGCAAAATTCACCACAAACAGGATGTGTATCAAGGGTTGTGGTTTGCATCCATATGTAAGTGGTGTGAACAAACCATAACAGAGTGAGCACAGCCTGTAATCTCTATTGTTGCCTGCTGCCACAGTGTGAAGCTTTGCATGGTAGCCCCCCCCTTGTGCTGTCTGATCGCAACACTATCTGTTGTAAATATTAAGTATGTGAAGATATATAGGCCAGTATACAAAGTGTTAGGAATGTCTAATGCTTTCAAAAAATAGTGTGGTTAGTTTGAATGATGGTAAAATACTGCTTTGTTTATCTGATTTTTGGCTTATGTATACTGTTATAATTCTAGGCAATGTTTATTATGTTCAGGTGGGCTGACAAACAATCAGCACCTGGGCCCCATGGTGCTCCTGAACATGCTTTTGATCATCCATTTTTGCAGGTAAAGATTTTCTCAACATACCAAATACTCTTGAGTTAGAGTAGAATACTAGGTGTTACATGGGATGAATTTTAATATATATAGTTGTTTTATGATACCCAAGATGATAAAAAAGTTTCTTTTTTTCAATATTTTGTTTGTTTTGCAGGCTGTCTGCATGTTCATTGGAGAATTTTCATGTTTGATTGTATTCAAATTATGGCAGATATATCAGAGGCAAAGATTACGTCGTGGCTCAATTGATGAAGTTAATTTGGGAAATCAAAAATTTAATCCAATAATATTTCTTGCTCCTGCCATGTGTGATATGACAGGAACATCACTCATGTATGGAATTGTCTTATTTATTGTGTATTTATAGTAAACAGAGTCCAATAGAATGCTGGGTCTAAGCTTGATTTAGATTTAGTTTTTTGTGCTTGTTTTTTATGAAGTCTGCTAAACTACAACTGGTGATGAGGCTACACTTTTGAGTGATCTGTAGTATATGGGATATTACAATATCCTTTGTATCATTACTTCTAGGTCTGGGCCACTGCGGTGACGTCCAGAGCGTTGTTGTTTTATAGTAGTACTATGCAACATTAGAAGGGAAATGCTGTTGCCTGTTTTAAACCACCTGCATTAGAGACCTGCAGTGACAGTGTTTTATATTTTATCAGCTTTAATGCTGAGTACCTGCAGTAGAAAGGGTCCTGTCATGACAGCCAAACAGACCCCTTGGATGTGCCCCTGTTTGGCAAGATCATCATCACTGATGGAGTGTAGATCCACAAGGAGATTGCCAATCCACATATCAAAATTCAGATCATCTGAGCAGTAATGCTTGAATGTGCAGGCTGGTTTGTGTCAACTTGTCCTTTGCGCCAAGGGAGTTTCGCCATGTGTATTCTCGTGCACAGATCAGGTGCGCTGACCTCATTGCACCAGTCGAGTTCTTGTATTGCTAAGACATGGACCACATTGGCTTTTCTGTTGCCATGCCATTATCAAAGTATTTTCTACTGCTGCTAATCAGAAGCCTTTTGATTAAAATAATGCTGCAGTCCATCTAAACTACCGCACATTTTTACACACAAAAATGGTGAAAGGGCTTTGTTATTGTTGAGTACATCCTCAAGCAATGAGAAATTAGCAAAGTTGTCTGTCTCCAGAGTCGCCTTTTCCACAAAGGAAACCTAGCTTAAGAAACGTTTTTTATTAATATCTTTTTTTTAGTTCTTTATTAATATCCGTAATAATTGCAGCTGGCCTTGAATTGACAGATTTACTTCAATTTATATCTAAAAATATCTGCGAAGAAAGGTAAGCCATATATAGACTCCCTACTGTCAAAGTGCACTGAAAGTGGACTTCGATAACACTTTCAGTCCTGCTGCACATAATCTACATTTTGAAAATCTTTGCACTGTTCATTCATGGTGGGTGTAAATGTACGTTTTTATCAAAAATTATGTTTTAAGGCAGTGGTTGTAATGTTTGTCACCTGGAAATGGCTTAACATTATGGTCCTAGACTGAATTCTAAAATAGATCTTGGAACAAGATTCAAAAATCTGTGATTCAGAGGTTGTTTGAAAGCATGGTTCTTTTGAGTTGGTTCACTTAGGTGGGAACAGGCTCCTGCGGCAGTGACTGTGATTTTGTTCTATGGAACTGCTTTCATATGCTGCCAAATGCTAGGCAAGGAAGAAAGATATTGCAAACAATTAGGCAAGTACATATAGGTATGTTGATAAAGTTTATTCGTGTAATGCCAGTGTTAGCTGCTTGTATAGTATCAAAAATGCTTCCAATGAAGTGAAACTTTCTTCAGAAAGATGGCGCTGATAGACCCAGACTTCTTGCAGTAGTATGTGACTTCAACTATTTTTGAAATGATTTGATATGTTGGCAATTGATCAGTGTAAAGACAACAAAACGTTTACCATGTTTTTTGCTTTAGCCTAAGCCTACAGATAGAGAAGGCCTAAACTGGGTCACACAAAACCTTTGAATGGGCTGCAGGTTGGACATAGCTACACTAAGACTTAAGCATACATCGCAGTAACAAAGGAACACACAAATAACTGAAAGAACACAAGGATACATGCGTGGCGGTAGTAGAAAAGCCTGTGATTGATGGCAATAGTACGTTTATCTTGATGAAACACAAGCATAAAGGGCATAAGTGTGAATGACATCATCATGATCATTACAATGTAGTGCTGCATGGATTTCCAAGTACACCGATTAATAAAAATATCACAAACTCAATCTAGGACCATAGTTTTAGACTGTTTCCAGGTGAAAAACATTACAACCAGTGCCCCAAAACACAATTTTTGGTAAAAATGTAAATTTACATCTGAGAACAGGTAAACAAATTCCTCGGACATAGATCTGTCTTCTGAGAGTAAAGTGTTAACATTATCACAGCCGGGTTAATTCAAACAGTTCGCGCAAAAATAGCTAGATCGCACGTGGCTTTGCACAGGAATTTCTCTGGTCCGGTCAGTGCTACAGACCCGGTTAAATGCTCAAAAGACTTGGCAAGTTTTCTAGTCTGCACTCAAAAATATTTTTGGTTAGGGGTAGTGGATTTTTTGTGAGTGGTTTCATAAGTAGAGGACTTTTAGGCCACATTGGCCCACTTCACCTGGCCCTGGGCCCAAACCAGTAGATGGTTGTATTTCGCAGAAGTTTTTATTGGAAACTAGGCTACAATCAGAGTCTTTTGATACTTTGGATGACCTGCTGGGGTTTCAGGTTCAAAAGTTATGATCCAAAGTAATGAACATATTTGACTAATTAGTTCAGGTTTTTTTTAAAGGAAAATGTTAGGTTCCCGGTTTGGACCTGTAATGACCCGATTTTTCTGATTCTAGGGACCTGATTTTCTGTAATTCTAAGGACCCGATGACAATTTTTGCTGATTCTAGGGACCCAATTTTCAATTCTAGGGATTCGGGTCCCTGAAATGCCTTAAAAAAACTGAATTAGTTCATTAGATAATTAATTAGTTTGTATATTTTAGATCATAACTTTTGAACCAGAAACGCTAGAAAGTTGATCAAAGGCCTGAAAGACTCAGACTCAAGCCTAGTTTCCAATGAAAATTTAGCGAAATACTTTGGCCTAACGGTTGGGTCCTACACCAGGTAACATGAGCCAAAATGGCCAAAAAACTACTTCACTTATGATGTCACTCACAAAAAATCTGTAACCCCCAACCAAAAATCTTTTTTCGAGTGCAGACTAGAAGACTTGCCGATCTGTTTGAGGGTTTGAACAGCTCTCTAGCACAATCGGCGGAGGAGCTATGGTAATGGTAAGGCAGGGGTGGGCAATTACTTTCCTGATTGGGCCAGTTGCAGATAATAGACTTGGTTACTGGGCCGGAGGATCAAAACTCAATATAAAACTATGAATGTTCAAACAATTTATTTAGAAATAACTAGCGTAACAGCTAATGTACAACAAACAGCTAGTGTAACAAGTGGCACTATGATTAATGGGACTGATGTAGCCTACTGCATGTGTCCACAAGTTTGTTTAAATCAGGCTTGAAGCTGCATGTGCTGATTCTTAACACTTTTAGAGCCGGCTGGTTTCGGCGATTTTCGCAAAAAAAAAACAGCAGTTTTCGGTTGCCTTACCAACGCCCTAGCTCCTCCGCCCATTGCGCTAGAGAGCTGTTCAACAGCTCAAACGGATCGGCCAGTCTAGTAGATTGCACTCGAAAAAAAATTTTTTGCTTGTGGGTTGCGGGTTT
>JGI24158J21664_10013338_pt1 | contig 10848 bp, 6 predicted proteins | sample Ectturendosymbi3_FD_21664 | JGI IMG/M metagenome (IMG submission 21664)
ACAAGTACTAGCTGCTTAGACATCTAAAGCGAAACTGCAAATGACGAATTAGACGAACAAAGCGCTTCTCAGGGATAGAAAGAGGTGACAAATTGACGAACAGAAATGTACACAAAAGATAGGAATTCTGCCTGGACCGACCAAAAAGTGACGAAGTAAACGATGACGAATTAGACGAGTTCTACTGTATTTGCTTTCTATGACGTTGCTATAAGACGCGCTTTTGATCTTCAATCATTTCCTTTCGCTATGCAGGACAACACAGAGCAGGGCGTTCTTTACCTGCTCAGAGGCCTGCTTAACGTAATTTCCGGTTGTCCCACCACCGCTCTCCCCCAGCACGTACGATGTTCGGTGTATATCAAGGTGCTGGCGATGCTGACAGCTTACAGCCAGAATCAATACCTCTACCACGTGAAAAAAGGTAGGAGGCATACTGTATTTTTTAGCTTGGTTCAGAATGCATCCTGCTGTAATTACCACTCGAATATTATGGCGTCTTGGCTTTTCCTGGTGTCCCTGCCGTTGCCCGATCCGCTGCAGCCTCTCGACGTCCCGACATTGTTTTGCTGAAATGTTGTTTGCAGGAGGCCGCTATAGTGTAGCAGTAAGGTCGGTGCGACAACAACGTATCGCTGCTTATTGTCGCTCACAGCGATTGGGAATATTCTTGCTCGTCTTGGTAACTTTCCTTACGTTGCTTTTCAACGAAGCATTAATTATTTGCTGGATTCATGCGCACCCTCCGCATTTACGAATGGCTAACAATGATAAACATTTGCTTTTGTGAAAACGGGTCGTCACCTCACGGAGGGCGCAAGGAACGTTCGCTGTTTTTGAGCAGGTGGGAAAAGTTTCGTTTGGGGCAGACATTTTTCAACCTGGGGGTCGTGTGAGCCATATTTGGAGGGGTCGCGAGTGGATAGTTTTATGTGCACAGCTGTATTACCTCTGGTTTGTAAGAGTTTTATATGGGGTTCGTTGGGTTATAGTGGGTTGCTACAATGGGTCGCGGTACAAGAAAGGTTGAAAACCGCCGGTTTAGGGCTTCGCTTGACGCACGGTGACTTGTGCGGGTCACTGTCCTTCTCACGTGAGCTGCAACGTAAGAACTACGATGGCTGCGCCCGAGACCAGTTTCTTAACAATCTTTTGGTCATATTTGTGCTGCTTCTTTATTATTTTTGCAGGTACTGTGGTTTTGGCAATGCGAGGTTTTGTCTAGGAAATGTTCAACGTATATCTGCACTACTGGAGGGGCTCTCGATGTGATAGTCGTTCTGTTTGTGTAAAAAAAATAAATTCTTAAAAAACAATTTGTCACTTTGCTTCACAACTGTCTTTTTTTTCGGTCACAGACCGAAAAAAAATTAAGTCATTTCGGTCAGAATTGAAAATATAGGCTAAAAAAACACTGTTACGGCGAGTTTTAATACAACTGTGAGACAGATGACCGAAGTGTTTCAGCGAAAAATAAAACCCAGCTTCACAACACCAAACGTCGTAAAATAATTTTTAGATTATTTGAATCGTCGGGTTGTGTCCGAAACATGCGACAGTTCACGCAGAAGTGGGGAAAAAGCTGTCAGTTAGCTCCAAAGTGCATCATAGCATGGCTGTTGTTTGCAAAAGCGTTGCGACAGGGAAGGGTTGGTCGTTTGTTCAGTTTTTATGAAAGGTGTATCCGCTTACACGATTAATGTAATTGTAGGATTTACCAAGTTCGTAAAATAATTTGGAATGTATTTTTGCGAACATAAACAACGGGTAAAATTGTTAAAACAATGCTTTAATGCAGTCAGTGCTTCTGAACCCCTGCGAATTTCATGAAGCCGTATCGCTACTGAGTAGATCTCTATTGCATTATTTCTGTTCTGAAGAGAGAAACAAAGTATAGCTAAAAAACGCTTTTTTGCCAGTGGATTCGAACGACAACCTCTACAACGGTGATCCCAAGTTTCTCGCCGAAGTGAATGCCATCAGTTCCACGCTTATTGATGAAGTGCTGTCCTACCTCAGCAAAGCTGCTTCTAACCAACAGGTCAGTACAACGCTTGGTTGCCAGGGAAAGTTCCGCATATAAGTGGAGCGATGTAAATATCAATTTAATTCCAACCGTTTTCAATACGATTTTTGGCCATGAGCCACGACATTCTTTTGAACATTTAGCAACGAGGGTGCCATTTCAACCGTGTTGTTTTTGTCCCAATCACATGAATTGTGAGCAAACACGTTATCATGGAACAAGTTCGAACGATTCTAATCTGTTTTGCGTGAAACCTGGTTATCAGCAACTGGCTAAGATTTGGCCACGAGACTCGTTGATGGGTGCCACTGAAGTTCTTCAAGCGCCGCATCTCGCTCCCTGATACATTCATTTCTGTCGAACGCAGGAGTCAAAGCAGCAAAGTATCTGCGCGTTAAGCTTCTTCGAGGCGATAGCGGCGCACGCCGACCTGTCGGAACAATCCATGCAGCATTTGGCCATCACTGTCTGGGATCTGATGAACAAGCATGGACAGACAGAAACCAAGAACTTGGTACGTGTACGAACATGCAAGATTGATAACTACGTGGCTGCACTGGTGTCCGAAATGAGGTTTAAGCTGAGAATTATCTTTTTTCACTTTTGTGGGGTGTGCGTCATAGCTCATGCTGATCATGCCTGTATTTTTAGGTACAAATCCTGGAAAGTCTGAAAAGAAAGGGCAGCGATTTCCGCAAATTGGCTTCTGCTCTGCCTTTGCAATCACGCGCGTAAGGAAAGTCCGTTTCGTCACGAATGTGGGGGGGGATCAACGATGGTGCTGCGATTAGCACTGCGCCTTTCGCTATTATTCATTTTTGCTGTATTGATGTTACACTCAAGTGCAATAAATATCGCGCTGCAGAATATCAACGAGGACTTTGACGAGGTATATGTTGGTCGGTCGCGCTGCGGGAGGGGCGGCGTAGCTTTAAAGACTTTGGACAGCTGCGTACATTTTCAAATATGTTATTACGGAACGGAATGACTTGGCACAGCAGGGTTCCCGCAACCGAAGGACGGCATTATCGTGAATGACACTTTCGACAGACAGAATAGGAGCGTTGGTGAATATAATTGGTTATCTCGATTCTTCCGCAGTTAAAATGTCCTTGAGCTTTCCTGATTCTTTGAGCGCTTGCAACGACGTTCCGCCGCCGATGTAGTTCCGGTTGATGAAGACGTATGGAACTGTCGAGACGTTGGTCAGCTCGGTCAGATGCGTCTTAGAGAACAAAGCACAAAAATTTAGTTGCAATGCGTCAGAAAATGGCAGTAACCCGCCGCTAGACAATTTCAGGGGGGATTTTCGAGATGATATTGTGTTTTCTGGGGGGGCTGGGGTGAAAAATAAGAATCGCTGTTATCTCAAGTACTTGAGCAAGCGGCAGAGTTGGATTTTGCGAAAAGTGCACGGTGTGAGCCGCGCAGCTGTGAAATCCGCAAAGCGCTGAATGTCAAGCCACTTATTCGAATAGTGAGATATCCGTTACGTTGGTTCGGCCATCTTACCAGAATGTCCTAGTAAAGATTGGCGAGACAAGACATGCTGGCTACAACCCACGGGAAAGCGGCCCACAGGTCCTCCAAGGACCAGGTGGCGTGATTACATCTCCAATCGAACTTGATCTTGTATGGCTGCTGGTACCGCGACCGTACAACTGTTTTTTGTCGCTGAGACATTTCGGTCAGTTGTCCCGTCATTGGTATTTTAAAACTCGTCGTAACAGTATTCACTGGCCCACTTTCTCAGGCATTATGACCGAATTTATTCAATTTTTTCGATGATTTCAAAAACAAATGGTCTAAGACTGAAAAACTAAACCCAGCTCTACAAAGCGTGTAAGAAAATTGGTGGGTTCATCAAACCATCTGTTTTTTCTTGAAAAAACTTATTCACGATGTAGAAGTAAAACTCACTTGAATTTCCAATCCATCCTTCCTCTCATCTAGTTCAAGAACCGCAGCTTGTGCAACTCCTTCTTGCTTCAGAACATTTTTTGCAAGCTCACAAAATGGGCAGAAAGATTTGGAAAACACAGCAACACGATTTTTAGTAATAAGATTCTTAACCAAAGTTGCAGTCATCTCAAGAGTATGTGAATACTGTAAACAAACATGATGAAAAATAGCCAAAGCCTTTTAGACCTACTCAGTTCCGTAACAATCTATCATGTGCAGCGTAAGAGAAATGTAATTAATTTATGACTCAAAAGTTAAACGTTTTTGCATAAGAAAACAAAAAGTTTGTTGCAAGCTACAAACACTAAAGATCTTGTAACTTCCTGTCATTTTACTGGATCAATTTTTTCATGCTGAAATCTGATTGTTTCGGATGAAAAAACTTATTCTCTTCTCTATTATTTTGGCTAACATTTTTCCAAATTTTGTTAATTATTAGATGAATTTACAGAACTTGTTTAATGTACAGAACAGATACACTAACATTGGCATTCTGGCAGTTATTTGAATGTTTTACAACCAACCACGCACAAAATCTTGAAGTGAAATAACAAAATTATAGTCACCATGCATGTAAACCTACATGTTACTATTATGTATCAGTTTCTTATAGCTACACCTTAACACCACACACAAGAATGGTGTTGAAAGAGTGGTTACAATAAATGGTGGAACAGCCCATCTCTGTGAGCAAAACATTTCATTCCATCATTCTGCGATCCTTATTATAATTGAAATCAATAACTTCTGCATGACAAAACAAATTTTACATTTCAAAGCAGGGTTGTGGAGTTGCAAAGAGTTGGAGGTTTTCGGGTGGAGTCAGATTTTTTGTCCGACTCCAGAAGTCCAAATGAATCATTTTTTACATCACACTCCAAAGTTGGGAATTCCTATTGAATGTTACTATTTCTTTTGAAACTTTTATTGAAACAGGAAGTCTTGCTGTGTACCACTATTTTCACTGATTGCTAGTTGCTACAAAATTTTTGACAGCCAAACTTCATTCACGTTATGTTAAGGAGTTGGTGTCAGAAATTTTGGAAAGGTCGGATATTTTATCTCCGACTCCACAACCCTATTTCAAAGCAAAGGTTTAGTTTCACACATGTGCGTTATTTAGTGATCCATGCAGACAAATTTTGGTTTGCCACAGGTAACAATTGAGTGTATCATGGTCTCATAGGTGTCAGAAGGGGGGGCCAAGACCACCCTTGGATTTTGAAATAGTGTATAATATTTTCCTATTAACATTTTAGCAAAAAAAATGTCTTTCTCTTAGTTTTGAGTTCGTAAAATGAAATTTCACTACTGTAGACACCTCCCAGAAAAATCCACTGTTGCTTCCCCCTGGAAAAATAATTTCCACACCAATGACCAGACTAAAGATCTGAGCGCAGAATGAACATTCTGCAAGGGACTAGCAAATAGGGAATTAACTACAAAAATTAATGAATTACCATATAATAAACATGGTTTATGCTGCATTTACAGAAGAGGCAAATGTATTCTAAATACGTTTGTTATGGATCCACAAGCAAATTGGGGAATAGCATCTGGTAACATAAGGCCACACCACAAAAATTAACAATTTAGCATTGCAACTCAATAAGTGAGGAAATGTTGAAAATTTAATTGTCCGTATTGGAAAAAGCACCTTGCCAAAAATAATTGTTTTAAGTAAACTGTGTGATCAATATTGCGTCAACAAAGTTGATTGTGGAAAAATCACAGTAATTTGAAAAATGTAATCAAATCAGATGCTCAAGATAACATTGCCGAACCAAATACAAATGTGCTGTATAGTAAATCCCATCAGTGGCACTGCTAGGTTTTCTAGTGATAGGCCTACAATGTAAAATAATTCATCAACTTTAACGAGCTTCACACGCTTGGAGTTTCAAGGCCAGCAATAAGCATGCTTAGAGTTTTATTTCCTCTTACATTTGTTTGCTAGATAAAATATTTTTCTGAACTTCGGTTCTTGATATTTTTGTTGTTTTCAGAGTCAATAACAAACTATATTTTCAGACTTTCATTTTCAAATAAATTAAATTATAATTGTTTTGCCATAATTTTTCTGCTACATGGTTAGTGCAAGATAGTACCACTTTCTTTCACTACAAATCTATTCTGTGGTAGTGTTATTTTGCTGCCAGCAGCAAAACCTCTGTTGGGACTATTTTGCCATTTGACACATACCCAGCTTAGTCCACATATTTACACTGTGTTGTGACACTAGCAGCACAGTGAGCCTAGTTGAGTGGGTAGTGTCTATGCCTGCAGTGGTTAGTGCCTATACGTGGGAATCAGTTCGGCTCTCACCATTTGCTTTGGCTTTGCTAGTAGAAATGACACCTATTATGAGGGTGCTTTTTATGTACTTTTTCAAAAGGGAGTGGCTATAGATACACCTGTGGATCTTGAAATTTGAAAACTTATTCATACGCCACCTGTGACGGAACAGTAACGCACCACGAGAGTGCAGTAGGCTTGGCAAAAACGAACTAAACGTAAAACCTAATGTTAGCCCTTACCTAATGCTAACCTAACACTAACCCTAAGCTAACCTACAGTAACCCCAACCTAACACTAAACGTAACACCCTAAACGCAACACCTAAGCCTGTACACCTAAACCCTAAAAGTAACACCTAAAAACGTAACACCCTAAACGTAACACCTAAGCCTGAAAAAAAGTAAAGAAAAAATGAAACGAAAGTCGGCAAGGCGAGATTCGAACTGAAAACCATTGTGATAGTAGCCGTAACGCATAACCGTTACGACTACAATGCAATCCACACAGTTTGAATGACAAACTGATCCTTTCATTGGAATTGCATCAGGACAGGTGTATCCATAGCCACTTCCTTTATAAAAAGGTTTGGGCTTCGTTTTGCATTTAGGGCAGGAGTGGCCAACCAGACAGACCAAGAGTCACATTTCTTTACAGTGTTACTGTTACAGCATAGAGCCCCATCATACATGTAGATGTACACATATGGCACACATGAATATCATCCCATGTCTTCATCACTCACACACATACCTTTGCTAAGCTAGATTTACTTCAAATATCACACACTAGCATGAAAATAATAGAACTTTACAAGCCATTTATTGTTATGCATATTATTTAGTTGGACTTCTGGCAATTACGTAAGAGCCACACAAAACCAGCCAAAGAGCTGGATGTGCAATGCGTTGCTGTTTCAGTCTTTGACACCTACCACCAGTGCCTGTGTTTGTCATCTAACACCTACTCTGTAATGTGCGAGCAGCTTACTACTTCCACTTCGCCGGAAGAAAATTTACGATAAGTAACACCAATCATTGATTGTGATCAGTGCAGCACATACTGACAAAATCATTTTGATTTTTTGTGAATATAAAAACCAAAGCAGAGAAAACACTGCCACCATCATTTGTGACATCTTGAATCACTCTCAGCAAAATTTCGTTATAGAAATCAAACCAATATCCTGGTCCGATTTTTTTCAAAAATAAATATCCAAATCCAACGTGATCCGAAACAATCGCAAGTATCATGCAGGATATCCAATCCTGTCCATGCTCACAAGAGATGAGCGGAATCACATTTTTCAGACTCCGACTCTGCTCCGACTCCGAAAAATTTTGAAACATTAACTCCGACTCCTGTTTACACTCCGAAAACTTCCAAGCAACTCATATCAAAAAGATAGTGTCTATTTTACCTCATGAGGCAAAATACCTGGTGCGGTTATTTTGCCATTGATCGAACACAAATGGTGGAAGTGGTCACGTGAAAAGCACAATACAGAGACACAAAATGTTGAGGTTTGTTAGAGTTATGGCTTAGCTTAAACTTTACGCAACACAGACAAAAAAACATTAAAAGCTTGCTCGCACTTAAATTAGGAATTACGGTCAGCTATATAATATACATACGTCATGCATTCCAAACATGTAATGTGTTTTGAACTTGTCATGTGATCACTTCAAACACTTGTGTACAGCTACTGACAAAATAACTTCAGAACAGTTTTTGCCTCATGAGACAAAATACATTGCTTGTCAAATTTGCATCTTTAAAACTATAGTATAGGTTCTACTGTAATTTAAGTTATAAAGTGTCAACTGTTGAAACACTAGTTAAATAGTTGAAGCTTCAATAACCAGTTATCTGGCAATTGTTTTAATTGAGCGTTAACTTTCGATTTTCATAAATGACTCATTACAAATCTCCAAAGTTAGGATTCAGGAGTTGATCACCCGTTTACAAATATTGAATCGTACTTTAACCATGCACTCAGACAAAGCTGTGTACTATGACTGTGCCAAAATAAGCCATTAACCTCAATGTGCATGCAAATCCTAAAATTAACATGATGAACATTACGCATAACTTAAAAAACTTTCAAAATCAACGTAGGCATTGGCAATAGTCTATAGAGCTGCAAAATAATATAGGTTATTTTTAAAGCTGCAACTATCAGGGCAAACATCCAACTTTGTTCAGGATGGCTCCAAAATGTGAGCAGAATCTGGCCTCTGCTGGCGGTGGCTAGACTAGAAATCTGCACAATCAATGCAAATAAATATTCTACTGTATTACTACTGCACATTATCTCTAACACATGTCAAATCTTATCACTATAGGCATAGGTCACTATAGGTCATTTGGCCACACTGTTACTTCCTTATAGTCTAGTTTGTTAACCAATGTTTTTTTCATGTGTCTTGTGCTTTTGCCCACATCATTAGCCCAACATTCCGATGGTTACGGTTACGGCATGGACTCTTAATTTCCCGAAGTGCATGCTATAGTCCCTTACACACTGCATTTTGCATATCGGGGCACTATCTTCTGAAACCACCAATAGTGGTGAAATACTCGGTACTCGCACCCAGTGTCACACCTTTGTGATATATGATGATGCTGGTCAGAAGACACGTCTCAACTAATTCCATTTTGTTTGAAAACAAGAAGCATCATTACAAAAATTTTAACAAAATATTTGATTACCTCCTGCACAGACCTTAATGTTGACTCCGGTTCCTGCTCGAGCTTAAAATATTGACTCCGGCTCCGGCTCCGTCCGAGAATTCAAACTCCGGCCGGAGTCCACCAGAGATGAGCGGACTGTGAAAGTTTTCAGACCGATTGCAGTCCTGATCCGATAAAAATGAATCCGATCCAGTCCTGATCCGCAAATTTTTTTTAAATCATCAGTCCGTCCCAGACCTGATCCGCCAATGTAAAGTCTAAAATCATGTATTTTTATTTTGCCTCATGAGGCAAAAGAACTACTCGAGCTATTTTGCCATTCGCCAATTAAGATTGGTTGAAGGCAAAATACTTCCAGCAGTGCCTTTGCCTCATGAGGCAAAATAGACACAGCGCTTTGGCATTTCCAAAATTTAAGAAGAAAGTGTCCATTAGGCATCGGAGGCAAAAGCACTGCTGGAGTTATTTTGCCGTTAGGTGAGTCCAATTGCTTGGATTGGTCAAGTGACAACGACGATACACTTGGATTAGTGTAAGGTCCTTCTTACATAACCTAAAACCCTAAACCCAAAACCAAAACTTAAACCCAAAACCTGAACCAAATACTTAAACCCAAAACCTAAACCCAAAGCCTAAACCCAAAATCTAAACCCAAAATCTAAACCCAAAACCTAAATCCAAAACCTAAACCCAAACCAAGACCTAAACCCAAACCCTAAACACAACACCTAAACTCAAAACCTAAACCCAAAGCCTAAACCCAAAACCTAAATCCAAAACCTAAATCCAAAACCTAAACCAAAAACATAAACCCAAAACCTAAACCCCAAACTTGAACCTAAACGCAAAATTCAAACATGAGTGCAAAATATAAACCTAAATGTTGAACTTAAAACCTAAACTCTAAACCAATGGTAAACCCTAAACCGACACTTAAACATACATCCTAAACGTAAACCCTAAACTTTTTGAAAAAGTACAGAAAAAAAAGTTAAAAGCACTCCTATCAAAGGTGTAACCTCTACAAGCTAAGTCAAAGGAAATGGTGAGAGCAGAACCAACGAACAATCGCACAGCAGACATAGACACTAACTCAGGGGTGTCAAACATAAGGCCCGGGGGCCAAATCCGGCCCGTTGCGTGGTTGGATCCGGCCCGCGGGATGATTTTGTGAAATAAAAACTTCTTTGTTTGCTTGAGAAGTCTATCCAGGTATACTTCAATAACTGGTGACTATAGATTTCAATTACTTGCAACCTTAACGTAATTGCTTATATTTTATTGTTTTTCTGTTGTTTCATGTGAAAATTTCCTGTTTTCTGCATATTTCCTTTTGCATGTTCACACCGGTTTGATCTTTCAAACAGGTATGAACAAGCAAAAGTTCAACTACTGTTGACAAAGTTTAACACTAGAACTCCGGGAAAAAACATACCTTGACCTCCAGCGATGTCGATTTCGAAACCTTCGGAGTTCTAGGTACAACTCTAATTGAAATTTGCTACGTATGGCTAAGTCGAGGTGCCGTGCTAAAGCGTTATTTTTTATTTACGTGAGGAAATTGAAAACTTCATGAAAAAAATGCAAGCCAGTGTGAGAATTTCATCTCACAATAGATGCAAAACCTTGTCTTTATGGTGGTTATTTCGCAGCACTTGAATAATCTGAACAAAATGTTGCAAGGCTGCAAAAGACTTATTATTCAGTATTACGACACCATAGGTTGCATTTGTTGGTTGTCCTTGTGGAAGACACAACTTTTCGGTGATGACACTGTTCATTTTCTTTGTCTAAAAAGTATGCGTACCACGGGACTAAACATTGACTTGAATCAATACAAAGATAAGATAACAGAGTTGTTGCGGGAGTTC
>JGI24158J21664_10013340_pt1 | contig 10847 bp, 6 predicted proteins | sample Ectturendosymbi3_FD_21664 | JGI IMG/M metagenome (IMG submission 21664)
CTCATCTTCCTTGGTATCTCATTTGGATCATCACTCTTCAGCACCAGGGCAGGACGTGCCAAAGCAATCCACAACCAACTGCTCACTGGCAACATTTCCTACTCCACTCTTTTAATGCTTTTGGGGGGCGTGTGGACGGCGAGAGGATCAGTGCAGCAGCACATCCTCAGTGAACCCTCTTCGTCAAAGCAAAGCAAAGTTTCCACAATAAGAACATTTACCTGTTGAGGCAGCTGTGTACTAAATTGTCTGTTGCTTGTCTTCGAGTATGATTTCATTACCTCGAATTGCAGAAGTAGCAGCAACTTGAACAGTGTCTTCATAACTACGCACAGAACAGTTGAACTTTTCCGCACTTTTGTCAGCAGCTTCGAACGAAAGAACTTTATCAACAGTATCGTGTAACGTTATATCTTTCTCTTCTGGAAATCTTGCCGAATTTCTTTGGATTGCAGCCCACTTATAAAAGCGTCCCTGATTGCTTCTTTATGCTGCGCTACCGATACTTCTCTAAACTCGCAATCCACACTTAAGCGCTTCAAGTTTTGCAGAGATTCATCCAAGGGTTCCTCGCTTACTTGCTTGCGAGATCTTAGCAAATAGCGTGCGAAAACGGAATTGAGGTTTTGCGTACACAGCGTTTAGAGAGGCGATATCTTCGTCATACGTGGAAGCCTCAACATCAGTCTCGTACACAGCTGCATCTACAGTACATAGTTTACAAGTATGTTCAACTTACCCAGTGACGTGTCTTCACCAATATTTTGAACATACGTGGTGAACGATTTATGCCAGTGCAGCCATTCTTTTTTAGCATCTTTGCTGTGAGGATCTGCAGCGAACACCTTCGGCCGAAGAGCTTTGATATCCATTTTGTTGGTATCCAATCAGTGGATTAAAATGCAGTGATACTACCAATCAGAGCATAGCTTTGGTAAAGTTTATTCCACTGAAAACGCTGTAAAACGAAACAAAAGAAGCACTGATAAGTATCATCAGACGCACGGGGTCAAAAGCACCGCCTACCTAGCCACCATCCCCACCAGTACGACTGGGCCAAATATTTTTTTGTTTATATGGTGTTTGTCGATGGCCCTTTTCAACTACAGTGGTCTTGCAGCGCCACGGCTGAGTTTTGTACAATGTCTGGTTTCGTTTGACTTGGTTTGTTTTGTGTTGTGGATGTGTTTCCTGGAGAGCTTCTGCATACAGTGCGCCTGGTAAAAAGGCTGCAGTACCAAGTTTCAAGTTCTTGGTAATCCCGGCCGAGAGTCGAATTCTCGACCTACCAGCACCCGGTAATGTACATCATCAATGGCACGCGCAAAACTAATTAACAGAAGGGACATGCGAGGTAAAATCAGCGAGACGCTTTGAGCAGCAACGCATGAAATACAGTAGCTGAGACAAGGTAAAGTAAGGCTCGTTAATGCTGCGCATTCATGTGCAGTTGTTTTATAAAAAATTCATTGCTGTTTTTACAAAAATAATCACTGCCACATCTCTGAATTGATGAGTGTCACATGCCAGCCACATACCTAACGTCTGTGTCACCCAGATGGAGGCAGAATTTGCCGCACCCTCGGAAAAGTGCTTAGTAATGGTATGTTACGTAAAAAAGCTATCATTCTACAATATTCAGTGCTTTCAGGGCGCTGTTATCGTCGAGGGTAATATCAGCAGAAGTTCTTCACAGCACGGCAGAAACCTGCAGTTCGTATTTTGCTGAAGTTATGAATCGCCAGTTAAACACGCTTATACTGTCCCGTGAGCAGCGGCGTAACGAGGTTAGATGGGGCCAGGGGCAAGAAGCAAGTTTGACGTCCCCATGTTCAAACCTATAAGGTCTTCCAGAAGAAAATGTACTGTATTAAAGAATGTACTTGCGATATTGTTGGGACTTTTCGGCGCCCCCATAGTAATTCGGCGCCCGGGGAATTGTTCCCCTTGCCCCCCACGTTACGCCCTTGCCCGTGAGTTTTCAGTTATACAAATAGTCTTGTTTAGAGCACCAATCTCTTACNNACGAACGCAATCCCTTATGTATGGGTCTCTTATGAAATAGTCTACTAGTCTGCTAAGAACGTGTTATTCTAAGAATGCGTTCTGCAATAAAATAGTCTNTTGTGAACGTGGTCTATTATGAACAGGTCTGCAATGAAAATGGTCTGTTACGATACGAACTGGTCTGTTATGAACGTGGTCTTTTGTGATATGGTCCTGCTATGAACATGGTCTGTTGTGATCTGGTCTGTTATGAACATGGTCTGTTGTGATCTAGTCTGTTGTGAACATGGTCTTTTATGAACGGGTCTTTTACCAACAGGTCTGTTATGAACGTGGTCTGTTACGAACGTGGTCTGTTATGAGTGGTCTGTTACGGAGTTGGATCATTACATCAAATCAGTTCAATTACAATTACTCCTTCAAATTTTTCAATTAGGCCTACATTACAATTGCTGTATGTTAAAAATCTCAAATTGCAATCACTCTTAAACTTGTAATTAATTACAAATCGAAATTACAAAGCTTTTTTAATAGAATAATAAAACGAAAACAATACATGCAGATATGGTGGATGACTCCAGAAGTGGTGCCAGGACAGGTTTCACATCAGTTGTCACTTGCAGTTTGAACGCTTTACTTCAAAGTACATGGAAAAATAGCAAATAGAAGGAGTGTTTAGATAGCCATAACAAAATACAGCACAAGAGCTACAGAATAAGGGAAACGAACCGAAAAACAAAGAACATGTTGAAGAAACGTACATAAAAACATACGACAAAACAGGAGTAAACACAAGGAAAAGCCGAATGGTCGTTCAGTATTTATCTTCAGTAGTTATTCAATTACAATTTTGTTTCTCAAATATAGGTGAATTACACTTGATGAACATTAAGCTACAAAAATTGTAGACAGCAAGTTTCTTCTTGCAGCACAAGAGTTACCCGCAATTAAGAAAAGTCTTTCTGATAAGGCTGCTGCTGCTGTTAGTCCCCATTAAATAGTCCTTGTCTGAAGCAGCAAGTGTGGGAAATTCTTCTGATTTTTTCCAATACATCAGTGCATTTCCCATACCAAACTGCAAGTGTTCTGTACTAAGGGAATAGACGAAATGATGCAAACTGCACTATGCTAATTACTAAGTGGCAGTTTTGCCGTGCGTGGTTTGACCCCAACTCAAAATAAAGTAACAGTGCAAAAGTAAGTAACAGCGCCTGCGTCAAGCTTATGTTGCGTGAAACAACATTTGAAATTAACACTGTTTCAGCTATTAAAAGGTTTTTGCGTTCTTCACTGTCAAAAGAATGAACGTAGAGACCTGAGACGCCAAAACATTCTGTCACGGTTCAGAAAACCTATAGGTTTTGTTGTTTCACCTCGTTTTGTTCATGTAGCGTTGATTATGCTAACTTTATTCCAAGGATAAGTCAAGCTGGAAAACCCTCCGAAGCCTGCAATCGCTAAAAGCTAGTTTTTAATGTGCCTGATGCTCTGTATTAACCACAGCCGATGTTTAATTTCATTTGCAGATGACGTTTTTTTTCAGTTTCAACATTGATCCGACACTACCTTATACATTCTGGACAGTCATGATTGGACTAGGGTTCACGTGGTGCGGTGGAGTGTGCATAGACCAGTCAGTCAACCAGAGATACCTTGCTTGCAAATCTGTGAGGGATGCCCGAATGTAAGGGTTTACTTTCTTCATTCAGTTTACTACATATAACCTACTTTTTGTTTGCCTTGCACATAGAACCAGAAATCTTCAATAAGGAAGCTTTAAGTTTGTGCAGAGGGGCTTCACATTCTGAAAATTTACGTTAAATTTACAACACAGCATTTTCAAATCGTGTTTCACATTGCGGGCAAATTAATTATACAATTATTAAATATTTTTTCACAAATACCAATAATATGCTTGTAGTCTGTAACTAAACAATTTTTGAACGAGCTTAATAAAAGGAATAGAGCCTGTAATCACTGTCATTTAAATAACGACGATTGTTAAAGGTGTCGTAATGAACTGCAAATGCTAACCAAAATTTGCAAGAAATCAGAATCAAGCTTCTCGTTCAATTTTGAAAACACGGTTACCGAAGGAACAAATCTGAGGCCTGTCAAAGCAGTGTGCCGTGATAAACGTGTTCTTTCATTAGCGCGAATTTATAAACCTTACCATAAACTTCCGTGAATTTTGCTTAAGCATTTGCATCAGGCTTTTTACTAGCCGAAATACGAACGTTTCTGATGTCCAGAATTGTTAACTTTCTAGTGCGCAATTATTTAGATTAATGCCATTTTGTAACTCATATACTCTATCAATGTCAACAAACACAGACTAAGTCCTACGTATAGGCACAACACGGTCAATCCACTAACTACACTACTCCGTCGGGGCAATTGTTTGACAGTAATTGCTAAATGAACTCTTCTAAATACTTTATTAACTCCATCTAGCTGTCTGAACAGCAGGCTGCACAAATGTGTAACTTGAGTCGTAACCACTAACGTTATCATGCTTCTATGCAGTACGAAATATGAGATGACTGTCTGGGTAAGCCATAAAATATTTTTTCAAAACAATTACTACAGAAAATACGTTGATCAAGTGGAAGTCTGATTTCTCGACATATACAACAACATATATAGGCTAACTTCATGTTCAACACTCCAGCAGGGCTGCCAGCTCCTGATGAACCACTGGTGTAGGAGGCGGGGGTGCAGGGGTTGCAAGCGCATCCCCAAAAGTTTTGATTTGTCAAAAATCCGGACAAAATCCCTGAAAACCCGGGCAGAATCTGTGAAAATCTGGGCAAAATCTTTGAAAATGTTTGCAAAACACCTGAAATTCTGGGCAAACTATCTGAAAATATGATTAGAATTGGCGCCCAACGTTTGATTTTGATAAATGAGCGCCCCAACGTGGGACATGGGAAGAATCACATACATGAAGACCTTTTTTTGGAGATCATCCCAAACATGATGTGTGTGGAAGGAAATACTCAGACAAAGAGTTGCCCGAAAACTTTTCGGGCAAATATCTTTCGCACCCACAAAAATTTGCCTGCTCCTACACCTATGTGATGGACCAACGATGCCAAATCGCTCATCAAAATATGCCAAAAATCTTCAAAAATGCCAAACAACCGAAATAGGCCGATGGCTGTCGGTTTTGAAGTACACGAATGAGTAATAGCAAAAATGCAACATTTCTATGGAACCAAGAATGAAATTGCTGCATAGAAACAAATGAACAATTGTCTCCAAAAGTACCATATCCTCTTGTAGAAAATGCTCAATGAAAATACCTATAAATGTTTGAAACAATAAAATATAGATTGCCAATATACAAACATGCAACATGTCATGGTATTAGGCCTACTTTGAATCTGATGCACAAGCGTTTGGTGTGTTAGATATGTCACAATCCTACAAAATAGAGAAACCACAGAAAAAATATCAGGTTTTCCATGGTCACATGAACCAAATACGCCAAATCGCTAGGCAAAATACGCCAGATATAGCTTCAATAAATGCCAAACAGACTGAAAAAAATGTAAAAGNTNAAAGCAGACAGCTTTTAAAAATGCGAATCCACGTTTTTTTCTACCAACACAACTAAAAAAGACCAAACGCATGCCAAACTCTGACGTAGGCCTACATGCCAAACAGCATCTTCTCATACCAAACCATTAAAAAAGGCCAAATTTCTGGTAGTAGCATTAAAAATGCCAGCCTGTCAACCCTGGCTCCAAGCAATTTGTGCTGACGCTTTGCGCCCAAGCCTCAAATACCCTTAGTACCTCGCAAAGCTATCAAAAATGATCAGGCGATGTCATTCTAGGTAACATCGGCAAGTACCGCTCTGTCCACAAATGCCATAACAGAATACGCATTGATAAAAACTGATTTATAGCGTTTCATATTTCAATTTGGGGGCTTGAAGCTTTGCTTGAGTGTGTCTAAGTCCAAAAATCTCCCCGTGGCGACGGGACTGGTTGCACAGGGTCGCTGTGGATGACGTCATGATCTGAACTATCAGTTGACGCCCTCTCTCAAAGATTGCGATTCTCCAACGAAAAAGTGCTATAGATGCACATAGAACATGCTCTTAGACATTGCAAAACTTTTCCTTACGCTGTTGGAGCGATTTCAGTCAGGCAGTAGCATCAAAGCTTCAAATGTTTTGTGACCTTAAGTAACTTGCTAAAAGTACAGTAAATAATTTTTGTTAAACGTCTTTGTGTTTCCACAACTGTAGAAATATTCCACATTTTTATTTTTAATCAATTACATTGTGCGTGATCACCCATATTTTACATTATTGTTATAGTTTTTCTATAGCGTTATTTTTTCATCTATTTAGGATTGGCCCTGAGTTATATAAATAGGTTTTGTTTTATTTCTCAGAGCTGCTGTGGTGTCATTCATACCGACGTTCATCTTCCTTTCACTGTCAGTACTGACAGGTTTGACCATGTATGCCTATTTTGAGGGATGCGACCCAATCCAAGCAGGATTAATCCAAAGGCCAGACCAGATGATTCCATTGTTAGTGGCCAAAGTTTTCCGGGACACGCCTGGAATGGCTGGTTTGTTTGTTTCAGCTGCTGTAAGCGGAACTTTGAGGTATTTTATTTTATTTTTTTATGTATTAACCGCAGACTCATGGTCCGTATTACAAGGGTAACCGAATAACACAAGAGCACCAAAAAGATTAGTCATAGCGCATTGCAGAGTAGGTGTTAGCATACAATCAACACTGAGAGGACCAAAACACTTTTAACAGCGACCCCAACTATAACTTCATTCACTCATCGTCATACAGCGATCTGGCCGTGGGAAAGTAATGAAGACATTCTAGCACCAGATTTTGAGGTAAACGACTAACAAAGAAAAAATAAAAAATAAATCGGATGGGGGTGCTCAGCGGCGCACAGAGGCATGTAAATTGTTTTGATCAAGGTTTCAAATGTTTTGTAATACATTTAGCATGAGGCTGACAGTCAATCATTTTCGCTGAATTGTAAGCAGTTGACGGTTGGTGTTTTACTACAGCATAGTTGTATGTATTCACTTTTTACATGTTTGAAGTGCACATATCGTCTACATGTTGGAGGTGATAGAGCAGAGGTTTTCAACTTTTTTTGTACCGCGACCCATTATAGCAACCCACTATAAGCCAATGACCCCAATCTAAAACTCGAATAAAGCGTATGTAATACAGCTGTGTACAAAATTATCTACTCACGATCCCTCAAAAATGGTTCACGACCCCTCAGGGTGTCGTGACCCCAAGTTGAAAACCACTGTCATAGAGGAACCACAAGAAAATACAGAAAACCTGAGGCACCACGAAGCACGAGGAAGGTTTTGGTTGCTACACAAAAGCAAAACTGACGAGACGCATACACCGAAACACCACACCATAAATTACTTCAGTTGGTCATCTTTACATAGGAGCTTTAAATAATTGAGGAAAAAAGAAGATATATACAAAGCATCACATAATTGGAACGATCGGATATAAAAGCTAGATAACGATGCGGAACGTTGTAAAAAGCGATACAGATTGTTTCTAAACAAGACATCAAAGGTCTTGACACAATGGTTAACTTGGTGCGGGCGAACACTTACATTTCTGGATTATGTAATGCATAATTCGGTAGGTCATGTTGTATGCAATGCGTAAGCGCTTCATACTAGTCTGTGTGAATTTGCTCCACAGTGAGCAAGCATACATCGGCATGCAATAGGCACGGAATAAAGTGTTTTTACTGTGAGTCACTGAGCAAACGTGCCTCTGAGCTTGTTTGCTGCACAGTAAAACGATTTCACTTGTCTCTTGATATTATCACATCCTTCAGTGAGACAGTTAGCAATACACCAAGGTATTTCACTTGGTCGGAAAATTGTACACACACACCATTCAAAATAACATTCGATGGAGCAGGTTGTTGACACTTTTTGAGACAAAAAATAACACCACTTGTTTTGTTGCAATTAAAAGCGATTTCGTTTTCAGCAACATTACCACCACAAATATTCAGAAGACGATGGATTCTGCTAATACCGGGGCTGAACACACATATATCATCAGTAAACATTAGATGATTCACAGCCATATTTCCACAGAGCATACCACTCTGGCTAAACCCAGCTGGTCTGGGAGTTCATCAAGGTAAACAGCAAATAATATGATCTCGGAACCCCACCTTGCCTTACGCCATTGGTTGCAGTAAAAGGGCTTGAAAAGTTGGTGCCCCATTTTACTGTACTTGCCTATAACAACTCATGAAAAGTCTTACTATGCACACAGGCACATTGCGCTTAATCGGTTTAATTAAGCGAATAGCATGTTGTGCTTAGTTCTGTCAAATGCTCTATCAGACGCATCTAAGAATGCTAAAAACACTGGGGTATTCTTGCTTACATAATACGGCCTATTCTGTTTGGTAGATGCTTTTCATTTTGTAAGTGCTGGGGGCATTGACACTGCTATTACTTACAGGTAGCTTCTATCTTCCGCAATCTATCTTCTCGGTAAAGTACATGTGACTAAAGTGAAACTAAATTCAAGTTTTTCCCATTAGGACTTCAAATTCCACAGACAAGTTCTTAGGTGTTTTAGAAGTCCGTGATTTGTACGAATTTAATTACGTGTAGTGCCAAGTTATCGTTACCTGCAGCTGAGCGTGGTCAATACGTTCTGTAAGACGGGGTTTAGGATGCTGTTTACGTTTTAATTCCATTGTATAGCTCGTTAAAGCTAGTTAATTTAGCAGTCTCATCAAACCAGTGTGAAATTCAAATTAGCAACAAAGGTTTTGTAGGGAAAGCACAGTAGCTACACTGTAACAGCTTTATTTAGCTCGTGTAGTGAAGGTGGTGCAGACATCCAATTGCGAATGGGATGTTGCGGGGTCCTGCGGCGGAGATCACCAGGTGTGCAAGGGTGATTGTCCCTCATAATGGGACTTCCAGCGGTCAAGAATCTTTTGGGTTTCCGAGTTGGCAGTGGAGCCGTCTGCACCTTTTATGCTGCCCACTGATGACCTAGTCCTAGTGGGTCCAAAGATCTCCTTTGCTGCAGCATAGAGGCATTTTTATTCCCCTGTACTCTTGTGAGGAGTAGACAGTAGACACCAATACTGTCACTATACCAAATGTTTAGAATCCTTCCATATTAGCTGGCTCCAGACAATCCTTAATCTCTAGTTCTCTACTGGTGGAACACAGACCCGCACATTTTTTTAATATCAATTTTATTTAACGACAATCTTGCTACAGGCGGCAGCCTGACTGGTGCAATCTTGTCGTGTCACGTCGAGCTTTCAAAATAAAATGCAAGAAAATTAAAAACCAAACGGAAATGCAAAAAGGAATGCACTACATTACACAGCGCTTCACGAACGCATCAGTAGTATTGAATACAGCATCTGAAACGGAAGTCGACGCATCAGGCACATCATATAGATATAATTGTAACAGATCGGGATCAACAAAAAAAGACAATAGAAAAACACGATTCTCCCATAAATGATGCACAAGATCGCGCGGATGTTGTCAAAATCTATTACAAGACTTAAGAAAATCATCCACGGCGCAAAACACAGCAACCCAAGATATGTGATGGTTCATCATAAGACAGGCCAAATAAGAATATACGCAGCAACTCAACGTTACTCAGACAATCAAAGAGTTCAGGTGATTTGTTGTCAGTTACAATATTACAGACCCTATTGGAGAGGATCGCTCGTGCGGCATCATGAAATTTACCGTAAAAGAAAAGGTGAATCTAAGTTTCGATATCACCGCAAACGCAAATACGATAAGATTTTTTATTGGTATTTAATGGACTGTGGGCGAGGCGCACCATACAACGGACGGCTGTCAAACGAGAATTAACTCCCAAAAGGTGGAGGATACTATGTTTTGCAACATGGTAATAGGATTTTAAACGATTCATGAAATTTGGGTGACTTGGAGAAGATTTAATTTCGAGTGGGAGAGAATTCAATAAGCTACCCGCGTTTATAAAACCACACACTTGTTCTTCGACGAGATTATTCCGATGGGAGGGCAGTAGGCAACACGACCGGACTCCGACGAAGATTGCATCCGCATTGGAGAATTTTCCTGCAATAGTCATTATGCCGAGCGCTTGGCCAGACTGAAGCAAGTTCCAATTTTTAAGGTTTTGGCACGACCCGGCCGAGATTCGAACCACACGAACAACGACCTACCAGACATGAGCGCTCTAACCACTAGGCCACACTTCCGGTTATTGATCACTAGAGATACCTAAAGGCCACTGTAGATGCAATCACACCAGTCCCGTCGCCACGGGGGCTTTGCCCTCCCCAAACAAAGCTCCAAGCCCCCCCAAATTGAAACGTGAAACATTATAAATAAGTGAAATTTTGCTTAATTTTATGTCAAGCCCCCCGCAGAACTGCAAAGCCCCCTAATTGAAAATTTTTTGGCGACGGTTCTGAATCACGCACGTGTACTGCTATGTCGAAAATCATGTGCTAACTATGCAACTTCCACCGCACTGCACATGTAAATCGAAATACCGTTTTCCGTACACGATTGTGCCGGCCTCACATGAACAAAAGCAGCTTTAGAAGAAAGTGAACACAATTCACATGAAAGCGAAATTGTTCCAATCACGAATTCCGTCATGACACAGAGACAAGTAGGCTGTTGATAGCCAACCAGCTTCATCAAGATATTCTTATTGCAAAGCACATAAAAATAAACCATCTTCCAACGGTTTGGTGACTACTGACTAATCCGTTTTTGTGGTAGCTTATGGACTTTTGTGATAGTGGTGTAAG